>JGI1201J43222_100403_pt1 | contig 9735 bp, 7 predicted proteins | sample MastesBC008_FD_43222 | JGI IMG/M metagenome (IMG submission 43222) | reverse complement strand
AATGTGGATTAAATAAAGTACAAAAGTAGGGTGCTGTTAGCATAGCGTAATGCACCATTCTAAATTTCAGAATTACAGGTTATTAAATTCTTATTCCTAAAGACGTAAGTCTGAGTAAATATTAGACAACAAAGAAGTCTCGGAAAATATTGACATTGGTTGAATCTTCAATAACACCAATTAAGTCATCTTGGAAGTAAATCAAAGTATCAGATTCAGAACTACCACTTAAATTATCAAAACCAAGAGAGTATTGTTCGGAATTTCCACCGACTTCGATGAAATCGCGTTTGTAATCCCAATCTTGGATAGTTGCGTAACTTTCACCCTGGTAATAAGCTCCAGAAGAATTACCCAGAACAAAGGTGTCAAATCCATTTCCACCAACTAGAGTGTCATATTCTGTCCCACCTGTAGAATAGCCATCAAGGCGATCGTCTCCTCGACCCCCATGAAGAAGATCGTCTCCTTTACCGCCCTTGAGGATATCATCTCCTTTACCACCTTTCAGGGTGTCGTTCCCTTTACCACCTTTGAGAATATCGTCTCCTTGATTCCCGTAAAGACTATCATCCCCCTGGTTACCGTAAAGAATATCATCATCTTTACCACCTTTGAGAATATCGTTTCCTTTACCGCCTTTGAGAGTGTCATCTCCGGCATTTCCATTAAGACTGTCTTCACCTGCATAACCATGAATAAGGTCATCACCTCTCAAACCAGAAATAGTGTCGTTACCTAAACCACCATTGAGAACATCATCATTAGATGTACCTTTATTAACGAGAGAAAAAACATTGTCCTGAATGATAGTTGTATCGGTATTTCGCTTAATGATATCCGATAGACGAGTATTTTCTATGATTGCAGCTTCTTCTGGCGTAAAGACATTTTCATAGTAGAAGCGATCGCCATCTCGTAAGACTTGAAATTGGTAAGTTAGAACAGCATATACGCTTTCACCAACACTAGCATCAGGAAGTAAATCTTCAGCTAACATACCGACAAAAAAGTCGATGTTATCTACACTACCATATAATTCTTGTAAAGTATTTTGTTTCTCTTGGTCTGAGGTAATCTCTGCAAAACTAGTCACGCGAGATAAACCAAAGGCTTCTCTAACTGTGTTGTAATCAGCTAAGCCATTGAGTCGTCCGCGTTGAATATTGATTGCGGCTAAATCCCTCGCGCTGACAGCACCTCTTGGACCCATACCAAACAATAAGTTACGCACATCGTCAATGATTTCATTGTCTACCTGTTGGCTTTGGGAAGAAGAAATACCTCTAAGAATAGGGTCTATACCAGCCTCTTGAAGAACTCCAGAACCTGGAAAGAAGACTTCACTTAAAGTGACGTTTCCTTCCGGAATAACCTCACCTTCAGTATCTAAGCGGACAATATTTGAACTAAGTTGAGTATGACCTAAACGAAATGCTGCAGTACTGAATGTGCGAGTAATACCAGGGTTGACCTCAGAATTATAGCCTGTGTATTCAGGTAAAGCATTGTCACCCAATAATGCTGGAATATACTCATTAAAAGTAATTGATTGCATTTGGGCGATGTTAATTTGACGAGCACGTTGAAATAGTTGCTCGTCAGTCCATTCTGGATGTATTTCCTTAAGTTCTGTTGCAATACGGTTATGTTCTCTTACAAAGAGGGTGTGAACCGATGATAGTACAGCATTTTCATTCCCTCGGACATCTCCTGCAACAAATAAATCTGTAGGATCCTGACGGGTGGGATTATCATTTTCTACACCACCCTCATTCACAGGTAAATTAAAGGGTAGTAAATCACCTTCACTGGTCTTGAGTTGACCTCCCTCAAAAGAACGCAAAAAATCATTACGCTCTTCATCAGATCCATATACATTTGAGCCATCTATCCAAGCAGTAATAACGTTGGGTAATTGTTTTGGATTATTGACATCAGTTCCGGTATCTTCGATGACTTGGGAATCATTAAGGTCAATAACTACATTACCGGTATTTTGTGGGTCTAAGAAAGGATCCCCCGCAGGTACGGGAATCGAAACAGGTTTATTTCCATCTTCAGGGGTCAGGCTAAGATCATGGTCGAGAAACTGTCCCCAAGCCCAGATAAAGTTAGTAAGTCCTCTAGGATCGAAAATATCTTCATTTTGCTGAGAAATAGCGTTACTAATTTCCCGTGGGTTCGGACGATCTTGTCCTGTAGGGGTAGAGAAACCGTCACCATAATTAAGCGGTGCAATATTTACCAGAGCACTATCAGTCGCTCCATATTCAGGTTTATCCAGGTTGTTTCCAGTTCCATCCAAAGATTGAACTTCGAAATCACTATCTAAAAAGGGGTTATTGAAAAAGATTTGATTTTGCATTGGGTTAAATCTTTAAAATTATTGAAAATGAATGAAAATGACAATTAGTCTTAAAAGCAAACTTTAATAACTTATACAAGCTCTCCAATAAGTTAATAGAGGTTTGGGAGAAGCAAAAATCACAAGAAGTAATAAATGTTACCGCACCTATAAGTAGTTGGTTGCGTTACGCTACAAACCTTTATCTCTTAATTCAAGCTGTATGAGTACTATTTCAGAAAATTTAAGTAATTGATTTAATGCTTTTAAGTAAACTTATGTTTTAAAAAGTTTTTTCAACAATCGCTATTAGGTTTAGAGAAAAGATGGATATTTACTCAATGTCAATTAAACGATAGCTGAGAATATCGCTTGGAGGTAAAAAATCTTTTTTTGAAGCAAAAGACTTAATAATAAATTAAATATTCAAGTTTTTGAACTGAATAGAGACTTACAGAGCGATCGCAGATTCAAACTGTAAAACTATATTTACCACCATAAAAATGGTAGTAGTATTGGAGCAATAATTTTCAAGTAATTTTTTACTCTCTCAAGCTATTGGGAATACAAAAGGAAGTTGACATTTCTTCCTTATCGCATGCTGGAAAAAAGATCGTGAAGATTTCATAAGCTTTAAACGGGATTAGAAAACATCTCTGTAGCTTTGATATTGAATATCAGATAATTTTTCAAAAAACTGGCTGACATTTCAAGAAACTAAGCGATAAATTAATATTGAGTGTAATTTTTTAGTTATTCTTACCCTTGTAACTAATAAATATATTACACCTAGATAAAATAGTTTCAATACATTGTTTCTAATCTTTGTATATTCTTCAAGATTTGAGCTTATTTAAATTAACTGAATACAAATACTATAAAAATAATAGAAAATTTATCTTGGTTGCAAAATTCTTTCCAAAATAAAACTTAAACAAAATCATAGGGCAATGTTCGTAAATGTAGCCTTTTTCCTGGTTAAGTCATCTACTAAAGGGATAATCTAACTGAGAATAAGAATAGTGAGTTCCTGTGATGATATCAATCTGGTTAATTAGACATGGAGAGTCTGAAGCTAACGCTGGTTTACCAACTTCTGATGTTACTTTAATCAACCTGACACAGAAAGGACAACAACAAGCTAATAAAGCTGCTTCAGCGTTTACCCAAGCACCTTCTTTGATTGTCACTTCGCCTTATATCCGTACCAAGCAAACAGCACAACCTACTGTTGAGCGCTTTACTTCTACTCCTCAGACAGAATGGTTAGTACATGAATTTACCTACCTTAGCCTTGACCGACGTCATAACACAGCAGCAAAAGAAAGACTTCCAATGTCGAAAGCTTACTGGGAAAGGTGCGATCCAAACTATGTTGATGGTGTAGGCGCAGAGTCATTCGCAGATATGATACAGCGAGTACAAGATTTTCGGCAAAAAATATATCGATTGGAGGAAGAGTTTACTGCAGTTTTTACATACGAAATATTTATCAGAGCATTTTTGTGGTTAATGCTTAGCAATACTGTAGAAATTAACTCTCAAGCAATGGAAGAATTTCAGGCTTTTATCAAGTCCTTAAAAATTCCCAACTGTGGAATTGTCAAGTTAGAATGTCGTAATTCAGATATATGGTTGAATGGTGTATCTACATCACATCTGTCATAGATATATCTTTAAAGATATCCCTTGAAAATTAACTGTGTATTCTCAAAAATTTTTGGTAAACCATTAGCATATTATTAGAAATAATACGTCGTATCTACATAATATTTAATATGCTTTTTCTAATATTGTTTTGATTTTAGATATTGATACTATATTTGCTGCAACATTAGCATCATATGTGGACTGTCTAAAAAACCATTTTTTGTATAAAACTTTTTAAGTTCTCCATCCTTCATTGTCAAAAGATAAATTAAGTTGATGTCCATAGTTGATAAGGTCTCAACTAAATGACGAAGTAGTTTTTTTCCAATACCTTGGCGTTGTCGATCGCTGCGGACGCATATTTCTCTTAAAAAGAAACGTCTGTAATTGCAAGACTGTTCGGAGTAACCAGCGATAAATCCAAGGAGTTCTTGACCTGCTTGCAGCATTTTACTGTCTACTTGCAGAAGTTTTTTGCGATCGCAGAATACGAATCCTACAAATCCAGGTGTATGAAATATTTCCCATAGAAGTGTTCTTGCACTATCAAAACTCCAAGACTCGTTCCACGGTTCTTTATTGAAAACTTGTACTAATAGATTGGCACAAGCATCAAGATGTTCGCTAGTAAGGGTTAAAATTTCTTCTGACACAAATGATTTTTCAATTACCAATTACCAATTACCAATTACCCATCACCTACCGACTTATTCTTATCCTTGTTTTTATTTTCCAAATATTGCTCTATATCAGCAACAGCATCTTCCCAACTTGCTAAGTCAATACCGGAGGAGTTATCAGTTACTTTGCTGTTATTTGTAGTGTCGCTAATTGAATGAGTATTCTCTTCTTCTGTATTCTCATCTTCGTGCAGAATATTTTGTAACTGCTCTAAAGATTCTTCAAATTCTTGAGCAGCTGTGCGACGCTGCTTTTGCTGATTTTCCTCCATAGCCTTTGATTTTCCTCTATAATTTCTTAATTATTAGGACTAAATTTTAATTATTAAGACTAAAACTTAATAGATTATGGCATATGTCATAGATCTAGAGTTTCTTTTATTCGAAGATTTTTCCTAACTCACAAATCAAAAGCCTTGATCGCAAAATCAGCGAGGGTAACGGTAAAACTTTTCTGTTGTTCGCTAGCAACAAAATTTGTAATCACTTCACAAGCGACTGCGACAGTCAAAATAACTAAGTTTCGGGCTAAGGGATAGTCGCAGACGTCATCGTTAGCAGGTGTCGGTACGCGATAGATTTGATTCCAGATGATTTCTGCATAGTCGCTTGCTAAACCTACATGAAGACAAGGTATATGAGTAGCACAGTAATCTGTAACTATTTGACGAGCAATACTATTATCGAAGCAATCAACGACAAGAGCACTTCCATTTAATAATTGTTTTACATTGCTTGGAGTCAGTTCTTGGGAACGTCCATCTACTGCGATACCCAAAGCCCGATATAAGCTATTAGTAAGAATTTTGGCTTTATATGCTCCCACATCAGAACGATAGTAGGGTTGGGTTGAAAGATTGCGCTCTTCAATTCTGTCTTTATCAATTACCCGCAATTTACTAAACCCGGAACGAGCAAGATTTTCGGTCAGATTTGCACCCAAAGCTCCCGCACCACAGATAGCGATCGGAAAATCTCTTAACTTTGCCATTAGTGCAGGAGTACGATGTAGTTGTTCATGGAAAAATGCGTCAGTCATGGGGATTGGGGATGGGTGAAAGTGTGGGAAGTGTAGGAAGTGTGGGAAGTGTGGAAAGTTGGGGATTTGGTAAAAATAGAATAGATTAAAAACTATTTTAGTTGACAATTTTACTTTCCCCAGTGGGATACTAGTTTGTCATCGAAAATTTAAATTGTTTAGTTAGAATATATTCTCTAGGACTTGTCTCAAAGCACTAGTGTAACTTGATTTACCTCACTTTACCTTTGCAAGGTTCTCCCAAATATTTTTACCGGTCAATATGTAATTCCTAAACTCTGTAGGGGTGAAATTACTACCGCATCCCCACCAATACAGCATTGAAATCAATACCTATAATCGTTTACATTTATTAACAATAATCTTGTGGGGATTTAAGAAATATTGGTTTTAAGAATAGTAGATCTAAGAGTATCAGGTTCAAGAATTTTGGCTTTAAGAATAAATTTATGTAAAGGTAGGAATGTCGGTTATGCAAGTACGATGGAAAAAACTATTTCTTAAAACCTCTGTATGGTTAACTGCAGAAATAATCTTGACTGTAGTTGGTTTAGATAATTTAGCGGATTATAGTGAATTTGTTTTACAGAATCAAAACATAACACAAGTTACCGAAGCTTTTTCTAATCTAATTACTCTGATTTCATGATTTTTATGAATTTAGACTATTTAATTTAAATTACTATTTCAATTTGGTTATTTAAATTCTAAAATATTAGTCTTATGGTTTTATTTTTGTAAGTATAACTGTTTTATATTTAATTGCGATCGCTTCATCCCTCTTCAAAATATTCAAAAAATATGGAACAATTAGAGTCTACATTACTAAGACCTGCAAGAACTTAAAATTCCATATAATCTATTCATCTTAAGTTACTTCACCAACAGCTATTTGCCAAACTACCCTAAATGACTGGAAGGAATCCTGAGATATTCTTTCTTCTACTAAAGCATTGACGGAACGTTTGAATATAGCTTCCAAGTCTTGGCGAATATTTTTGCTTTCTAACTTAAGTAATTCAGATGGTTCTAAATTTTTGAGTTGCTGTTTAGCTTTTCCTTTGACTCGATCCAAAATATTGTTTAAACTCTTTTCCATCTGATTTTGTGTCTGAGATATATACGGTATTTTTATGTTCAAAGTTTTGCTGATTCCTAAAGACTGTTCCCAAATAAGAATTAAAGATAGCAACTGATTTCTCAAACGCTTGTTATGCTCTTTTTCCATATTTTTTTTGGCTTTTTGCACAATAGCGTTAAATATTTCTTCTGACTCAGGAATTTGTTCGATGACACCGACAGTTATTTGCAGAGTTTTTCTAAAAGATTTTAAAGATTCACGAGAAATTTTTCCTTTATTGCGAGCATTCTGAGCTTTTTGAGTACACAGTAGTATTTTTGCAGTTTTATTAATGATATTAAAACGTAGTTCCTCCATCGCATCGATTTGGTTTGATTTATAAGCTGCGAGCAAAGAAGTTGCTGCTTTTATGGACTCTTCTGCATCCATCAAGGCAGTTACTTCTAAAATATAATCATCAGCTTTATTTTTCTTCACTGCATTTTCTCGGAATAAAAGTACTAACCAAGAAACAAATGGGAATGCAATTGCAACGAGAACTTCCATGATTCCCGAATAACGCTCAAACCATGTAGGATCTTCCTTTTGATAGTAAGCTTTTGCTCCGGGATGAATTGGTCTTCCAGTTCCACCTGCTCCACTAAGATTATCGGGTCTACGAATGAAGGCTGCAGCTGGTACTTGATTTTCTTTATATTCGCATGTGGGATTTTGATTCTCTTCAAAAATATTATTATCTTTGCACCCATATACTAATTCTTGACGATGCTCGTAGAGAATTTTAGTAATTTTACGAATTACCTCTTTATCAACACTTTCATGTGCTAAAAATAATCTATTAACAGATATAGTAGGTAAGTCTCGATCAGGAATTGGTGGGTTACCTTGATAAGCTCCTTTAGGAATAATAGCCTCATCTAAATCTGGATGTTCTATTTTCATCGCCTTAGCTTGTTCGATGGGTATTAATTTTGCATTGCAGTGTTTATTTTTAAAAATTTCGTTGCGAATAGAATAATTACCTGCACGACGAACATGAAATACCACATCTGCTTGACCGGCACAAAATGCTTTGTCTGGGTTACTACTTTCTACAGAATAAAATTTATATTTGTTTGTTGAATATTTGAAGTCGTGTTCAATGTAATATTTGGTTAATTTTCTGTTGAGTAAACCATAGTGTTCCATTAAAAAATCAAAAGATTGTATTTGACCTCCACCTGAAGGTGGTAAGACAACTCGCTTTCCTTTTAAATCCAGAATACTGACAATTCCAGAATCTTTTTTAACGATTAATTGATACACATCTGGGAATAGTAAAGATACAAGTTGCGCTTCTGATGGTGCAGGTATATCAGCCTGAGCCATAGCTAACTGTACTCGTCCTTTCTTTAGTAATTCTAGGTTCTCCTGAGTGCCATCAGTGCGTTTAAGAACACTAAGTTCAATATTACTATTAGAGTTATTGACTACCTGTTCTAATTTTTTGGCAAATATAAAACTATCTCCGTTGGGTTTTCCTGCTGCAATTACCAGGTACTGTTTTTGATTGCGAAATAAACTGATAAAGGAACAAATAAGTAATCCCAGAACAAATAAAATAATGAGTCGAGATTTATACTTTATCATTGTCATAAAATGGTAAATCTAACACTACTGGCAGAATTAATTTCTTAGCTTTTACCTTTTAGATGAAATAGTTTGTTAGCTCTTTATTCTGGTTGCTACACTTGAGGTTTGCAGGATTCCATATTATTTTCGCTTCAAAGGAAAAATTAATCACAATTTAAACTAACCTTAATTTTTAGTTTATGAGATTCTGACTAATGAAATTATTAGTTATGAAATTATCTAAGCTGGGGGATTTACTTTAGAAAAGTGTCAATCTAATTGAGAAATTTATATTAGATCGGCTTCTCATTCACATGAGACATAATTCCCTTTCAGTATAAATAGTAACTGTATAGCTTAATTTATTTAATCCTAAGACTATAAGATACCGTAGTGAATTAGACGAATCAGATTACAGTTTTACGTATTGCTATGCAGTAGTTACTTATGGATATGGAAACACTAGTGAAGTTAAAATTTGGCGATGGTGACTTTTTACGAGGTTTCAGTCAAGAAGTAAACACCATCACGATCGCCGCAAATCCTGAAGATAAATCGACAGAGATTGAAATTCAACTTCCTAGCGCCCCAGAAATTCCAGTTTTATATCAAAAATGGCTTGATAAATATACTCTGCTGACTAATCCTTCAAGAATTGGTTTTAAACGCAAACAAGTTACTAATTTTTCTTGGTCTGAGTGTTATCAGGAATGCGAACAATTTGCTGAATATTTACGCGCACAATTAAATCATTGGCTTGTTGGGATTAAACCAAAATTAGCAGGAGTTGTTCAATTAAGTTCCAATTATGACATCATATTTATTATTGATGCTCAAGATATAAAATGCCAATCAACTAAGAATATTTTGCACAGATTACCATGGCGAGAATGGGATTATTTTTCTGGTAATTACTGTTTAGAAACTGCATTAACTTTTAACCAATTTCAATCACAAGTTAATTTAATTAAAGAAAATAATATATTTAGAAGAGTTAAAGTTACTAGTATTTTTGGTGACAATCAAAATATAGATATCGAAACAGACCGAGAATTAAAGGAAATCAAAACCTTTCCAGGACATTCTCAAGGAGTTTCTAGTGTTAGTTTCTCTCCAGATGCTAAAACGATTGCTTCTGCTTCATTTGATGGGGATATTAAACTCTGGGACATAAACACTGGTCGAGAAATTACAACCCTTAAAGGTCATTCCCAAGGAGTTAGCAGTGTCAACTTTTCCCCCGACGGTAAGACCATTGCTTCTGCATCAGGTGACGGTACAGTAATTTTGTGGAACTTTGATTTAGAAAGTTTGCTAGATGAAGGCT
>JGI1201J43222_100401_pt1 | contig 9740 bp, 8 predicted proteins | sample MastesBC008_FD_43222 | JGI IMG/M metagenome (IMG submission 43222) | reverse complement strand
CAATTACCAATTACCAATTACCAATTACCAATAAGTACGATTAAATTGGTGTCTCTACAAATTGTCTGAGCTTATGTCAGAAGCTACTGTAATTGAACGTCACAAAGCTGCTATTCACCGTAATGATATATCTCGTCCAGTCAAGCTAGCAATTGAATTAGAAATTCTTACCCAAGAAACAAGTTTTTTTGATTATGGATGCGGACATGGTGGTGATATAAAGCGACTGAAACATTTAGGTTATAAAAGTAAAGGCTGGGATCCTTATTACGACCCTAAGAAACGCCGGGTTAATTCTGATATTGTTAATTTAGGATATGTTTTAAACGTTATTGAAAATCCTGAAGAACGTTGTGAAGCTTTATTAAAAGCTTGGGAATTAACTAATAAAGTTTTAATTGTTTCTGCACAAGTTTTAGTTAATGCTCCCAATAGCAAAACTCAACTTCCTTACGGTGATGGTATTGTCACATCTCGCAACACTTTTCAGAAATATTATGACCAGGAAGAACTGAAAAAATTTATTGATCAAGTTCTCAGGGTTGATGCAATACCAGTTGGATTAGGAATTTATTTTGTATTCCGAGACGATAATCAAAAAGAAAGCTTTCGTCTGGAGTGGTTTCGTTCCGGTGCGATCGCCCCAAGAATTAGAATTGCTGGTAAAAAATTTGAAGATTATCAAGAATTACTAGCACCATTAATGAAATTTTATACTAAACGGGGTAGATTGCCAGTTAAAGAAGAATTAGCACCGCAAGATGAAGAAAAAATTTTATTAGAAATCGGTAGCTTTCGTAAAGCATTCAAATTAATTTTACAAGCAACCGACGAAGCAGAATGGGATGCGATCGCTTATCGTCGTTCTTTAGATATTCAAGTTTATCTCGCACTTACCCAGTTTGAAAAGCGTCCGAAATTTAATGAGTTACCTTCAGAAATTCGTCATGACATCAAAGCATTTTTTGGAACTTATCAAGATGCTTGTGAAGTCGGCGATCGCAAACTATTTAGTTTAGGACAAACAGAAGTATTAAAAGCTGCCTGCAAAAAAAGTAAAATCGGTAAATGTACTCGCGGTGCTCTTTATGTTCATTTTTCTGCACTTGGGGAACTAGATCCCATCCTGCGAATTTATGAGGGTTGTGCAAGTCGTAACTTTGGACGTGCAGAAGGTGCAACTCTAATTAAACTTTGCATTGATGAACCGCGAATATCTTACCTATTTTATCCAGATTTTGACACAGATCCCCATCCAGCCTTAAAAGCAAGTATCAGTATTCACTTACAAACATTTAAAGTAACTCGCAGCGATTATTCAACAAGGAGCAACCCACCAATTTTGCATCGAAAAGAAACCTTTGTCACTCCAAATTATCCAAGTTACGAAGAATTTGCCGAACTAACTAAAAAAGAAGTTGAACTAGGACTTCTAGAACAAAAAAGTGAAATAGGTACCCGTAAAGGTTGGGAAAAATGTTTAGCAGAAAAGAACGTAGAAATTAAAGGACATCAGATATCAGTTGTCAGTTAACAGTTATCATATAATTTTCCAATCCCCATTACCATGCAGTACTAACGATTAACGCTACGCTCTATCAGTCACCGATACTGATGACTGTCCTTATTGCAATGTGCTACAACGAATTGATTCAACTATATAAGAGAGTATTACTTCTTTTCAAACTCCATCATCTCTATATGTTGTACGCACGCGCTCAACACTTCTACTAAGCTCAACACTTCTATTTGAAACTCTTTTCAACCAATGCTATCGAGATTTAAGTCGACACAACAAAAAAGTACAGATGACCTGTACTATTTGTCAATATTGCGTTCGATACACATGAAGGATATTTAGCACACTACAACTGACAAGCGACTTGGGCTAATATGCCTTAGTATTCAAAAAAACTAGGATAATGTTTACTTTTATGAAAATTTTAAGATTAATACAAACCAAGTAATTTTTTCTGTTTAAAGCAAAGTTGACAGAATTAAAAAACCCCATTATGTAACTTGGAATTAACCATAAATATTATTATTCCATCCAAGACTGTATAAGTTCTAATAAAAAATGGATGTAAGTTGGTGAGTTATGTTGCTATAGCATTTGTAGAAAAATAAAGTATATCTAATATTCTCCTCTGTTGCTTTTTCTTAAAACTGGAGATTGTTTAGATTGAACAATTAGGAACTATCTTTTGTTCCGAAATTAATTCACTCATTCCAATAGTAAATCGAACATAATTAAATTGGTATTCATGTCTATTTTATTTATTTGTAAGGAGTTCTATAAAAGTCACAAGAGCAGAATTTAATAATAAGTAAAATTATTTATGGTTAAGAAAACTACTACTTTTATTTCCACTGTTATCCTTTCATTTACCGGTGTTTTATTAGGATATGTCCTCTCTCAGTTGATTTTAGGATACATGCAACTGAATTTGGTTACTTCTTTAGGAACATTCAGCCTAATTGTGATTTTTGGGACGATTTATTATCTTTTATTTTGGGAAATGAAGCAGGGTAAATCGTTGAAATTACAGCAAGAGAGAGGAATTGAAAGAGAAAAGCCCATGCGTGACAGTCATTACAGAACCAGACTGATTGAGATGTTAGATGGTGACGTTGAAGAAGCAGAACGTCGATTCAATCAAGTCAAACAAGAATATGACCCCGACATGCCGGAAAATTTTTATTGGGAAAAAGCTTTATCTCACTTCAAACGCGAACAAGCCGGTTGGGATTAGGTTGGGGATTGGGGATTAGGGACTGGCGACTAGGGACTGGCGACTGGGTATTGGTGACTGGAAAAATAATAAGTGATAAGTAATAAGTAATAAGTAATAAGTAATAAGTAATAAGTAATGAGTTAATAATCCCTAATCTCTAATCCCTATATGGCTAACGCCACGCAATACCTATAGCTGCGCTACCTTGCGGATCCGGTACGCTTACGCTAGGCGCTAACGTTAATCCCCAATCCCCATTGCCGCTTGCGGCGGCGGCACGCAGTGCTTATGGCTAATGCCACGCTTCCGCTAACGCAATCCCTAATCCCTCTTTTAACAAAACTTTAGGTATCATGTTACGGTAGGGTATCTTAGTTTTTAAATTCATATGTCTATATTTCGTCAGTACATTGCTCCCTTACTAGTAGTGCTGATATTTGTTTTCGCTCTGGTTGCAGTTAGTGCTCGAATCTTCTTACCTTCAGATATGGCTGCACCAGCACCTATTGAAACTGACGGAGAAATTGGATTTTTCTTGCAGGAACAATCTCTTGCTTTTTATGCTCCTAAGCTGTAAACAAACTAACTGCAAACAATAGCGAAGTAAATTAACATTTAAATTTATCACTAGTTATTGGTCATCAGTCAGTGGATAAATGACAAATGACAGATGAAATATAACAAATGATAGATGACAAAACAAATTTTATCTGGGTACCAAATTCGTTCTGGTTCCACCTTGGATCGAGCGCTGTTGGTTAAGTTTATGCGGCTAACTTATCAAGATATGTTTCCCCAGCAAGACTTTTCTCATCTAGTGCAAACAGTCGAACAGTATTTATCGCCACAAACACCTTTATGGTGGGTTGATTTTATTGGAGAAACGGGAAATAACACAAATAGAAAAGAGTACTCCTCCATTTCTTTGTCTTCTCCAGTAGGATGTTTATGGATTGGAAATGCTGTCGATCAAGTTTCCGGAAATCGTCATGCTCATATCTTTTTGGTTTATGTTGCGCCCCAACATCGTCGACGTGGTATAGGTACTGCTTTAATGGAACACGCCCAAAACTGGGCAAGAGAACGGGGCGATCGCCAAATTGGCTTACAGGTTTTCCCGGCAAATACAGCAGCATTAAATCTTTATCATCATTTGGGCTATCAAACTCAGTCACTGTGGATGATAAAATCTTTGCATATTGAAGATTAAATTGATAGAAAATTTAAGTTGATAAAAACTTTATTTATCCTGCTACAGGATAATAGTTATACAGTTGCTACTGAGTAACACATACAATAAAGCTATTATCCGTACAGGATTTTATGTTGTTTTGGGGATGTTTTAAAATCATCTCAATTTACCATTGAAATATGTATGACGAAAAAGAGTTAAGTTTATTAGAAGCAGAAGCAGAATTCGAAAGTCCACTGGATAATATGGAGCCACTGACTGAAGAGTCAGAAGTACCCAAGCCAGATCCGGAGGAAATGCTCCCACTATTGGAACATCCCCAACCCCAACAAAGGATGTTGGCAGCACGTGCTTTTTGTGACATTGTAGATGTACGGGCAATGCCACTTTTAATTAAGCTATTAACAGATACCTGTCCTTTAGTGAGGGTTAGTGCGGCTTATGCGATCGGACGCAATCCAAGTCCAGAAGTTGTAGAACCATTAATAGAACGACTCAATAATGACTTCAACGGTTATGTTCGTAAAGGTGTAGTGTGGGCTTTAGGTAATTGTCGAGATCCACGCTGTCTTACTTCTCTTACAGATGCTTTAAAAACTGATATTCCAGCAGTACGTTTGTGGGCTGGTAGCGCTTTAGCACAGATGTCAGATGTTGGCTATGAAGCTGTTGTGGGCTCAATGCCGGCTTTAATTGAAACTTTAGTTAAAGATCCTGTGGCTGCGGTCAGAAGTAACTGTGCTTGGGCAATCGGACAATTGTGTCGCCAACTTCCATCTAATGTTGTTTATGCAACAGCGATTGATGCTTTGATCGAAGCTTTTGCTGAAGATACGGATTTGGGAGTACGCGAAGATGCAAAGTCAGCCATCCTGGGAGTGGGGGATACTCGCGGCTTACAAATGATTGAAACTTTAGAGCAGGAAGGTTGGTTTTGATTCAGTTAATGCGCTGTCGCGCACGCTATAGCTGCGCTACCTACGAATCCGCTAACAGTTTATGGCTAATGCCACGCCCTTACGGGCTACAGTTAACAGTTAGTTACCAGTTAACATTTTATGACTAACTTTACGCTCTTATGGGTAAAGTTAACAGTTAAAAGTTATTGATTTTTTTAGGGAGGTTTGGTTTGTTAACAGGATTTATAAAATATATTTTCTGATATATTTTTGCGCCCCAATATAACTTACCCAACAACCATAAAATTCTACCTATTCCTGTTACCTTTCATCTGAAAACTGCAGCCCGTAAGGGCATGGCATTAGCCATAAACTGAAAACTGATAACTGTTAACTGTTAACTGTTAAACCACTCCCGATCCCGAAGATACTTCTACTGTCTGCTGAGGTTGGGGTTGGAACATAAATAATGAGTAAACCACATCGCGACGGATGTTGGTCATCATATCCAAGAACAGTTCGTAACCCTCACTCTTGTATTCAATTAGCGGATCTTTTTGCCCGTAACCCCGTAGACCTACGGATTCGCGTAAAGCATCCATTTGCTGTAGGTGTTCCCGCCACAAAGTATCAATCCGCTGCAAAATAAAGAAACGTTCGGCTTGACGCATTAATCCCGCCTGGAATTGATCTATCTGAGCTTCCTTCATGTCGTAGGCGATGCGTACCTGTTCATGTAAGAAGGCTTTAATCTCAGCCATTGACATATCTTCCAACTGAACTGGTTTTAGGTCTTCTAATAAATAAACAAATTCTTTGACCTTATCAACCAATTTATCTAATTCCCATTCTTCTGAAGGTAACTCTGGATTGACATAATAATTGACGATGTCATCCATCGTTTTTTCAGCATATAAAATAATCTTTTCTTTGAGGTCTTCACCTTCCAAAGCACGACGACGTTCGGCATAAATTGCACGACGCTGATTATTCATTACTTCGTCATACTCAAATACTTGCTTACGAATATCGTAGTAGTAAGTTTCTACTTTCTTTTGAGCATTTTCCAAGCTGCCCGTTAACATCTTAGATTCAATGGGCATATCTTCTTCCACATTGAACATGTCCATCAGTCTGGCTACGCGATCGCCACCAAAAATCCGCATCAAGTTATCTTCCAAACTGAGGAAGAATCTTGTAGAACCAGGGTCACCTTGTCTTCCTGCGCGTCCCCTAAGCTGGTTATCTACCCGGCGAGATTCGTGACGTTCCGTACCGATTACATGTAATCCACCCAGACTTATTACTCGATCATGTTCTGCATGGGTAAAGTTCTCATACTCTCCTTTCACAGCTTGATAAGCATCCCGCAACTTCTGAATTACAGGATCTTGTGTTGGTGCTTTTTCCGCAGCAACAGCAACTTTTTCTTCTGCTTCTAATTCTGGTAAAGAACGTTCGCCATATTCCCGAACCGCTGCTTCTACCGCATCTTTGAGGATTTTTTCAGTCTCTTTGGTTAGCTCCACGGGAAAGACCTGTGGCGAAGCCTTCCAAGTTTTGACTTTACGACCGGGAACAAATCCTTCTCCACTGCTATTTGCACTTGGTAAACCCGATGCTGTATGGACACCAAAACTGTCTTCATTATCTGGCTGAACAATTCGGGGCATAAAATATTCCCGTACCTTCAAACGAGCCATATATTCTGAGTTACCACCCAGGATAATATCAGTTCCTCTACCTGCCATGTTTGTGGCAATGGTAACAGAACCACTACGCCCTGCTTGAGCTACAATTTCTGCTTCCCGTTCCACGTTTTCCGGTCTAGCATTCAATAACTCGTGGTGAATTTCCAATTCCTTCAATAATTCGCTGAGATACTCAGATTTTTCTACACTGGTGGTTCCCACGAGTACAGGTCTACCAGTTTCATGCATTTCGGCACATTCTTTCGCTACAGATCGCCACTTACCAACCTCAGTCTTAAAGACCATGTCAGCCATATCTTTACGATTTCGCGGTCTGTTAGTAGGAATTACAGTTACTTCCAGTTTGTAGATTTTTTCAAATTCAGCTTCTTCTGTTTTTGCAGTTCCTGTCATTCCACCCAATTTGTCATAAAGCAAGAACAAATTTTGGTAGGTAATAGAAGCCAAAGTTTGGGTTTCAGGCTGAATATCTACATGTTCTTTTGCTTCAATAGCTTGGTGTAAACCATCACTCCATCTCCTTCCTGGTAAGACCCTACCAGTAAATTCGTCCACAATTACCACTTCCCCATTGCGGACAATATAATTTACGTCTTTAACAAATAGCTCTTTTGCTTTAATCGCATTAAATACAAAATGCGCCCAGGGGTCTTCTGGATCGAATAAATCTTTAACTTCTAAAAGTTCTTCCGCTTTTGCAAAACCCTCATCCGTCAGTAATACATTACGAGCTTTTTCATCAACGTCATAATGTTCATCTTTGTCTAAGGACACAGCAATTTCTGAAGCTTTAAGATACTTTTCTGTTGGACGTTCTACCTGACCTGAAATAATGAGTGGAGTCCGCGCTTCGTCAATCAGAATTGAGTCTACTTCGTCAATTACGCAGTAATGAAGTGGACGCTGCACAACATCCTTCATTTCCGTTGCCATGTTGTCGCGCAGGTAGTCGAAACCGACTTCACTATTAGTTACGTAAGTAATATCACAGCTATAGTTTTTCTGACGTTCCTGTGGCGTCATACTTGACTGAATCAACCCCACACTCAACCCCAAGAAACGATGTACCTGCCCCATCCATTCAGCATCGCGTCGAGCCAAATAGTCATTCACGGTAATTACATGGACACCCTTACCTGTCAAAGCATTCAAGTAGCTAGGTAAGGTTGCAACTAGTGTTTTACCCTCACCCGTTTTCATTTCCGCAATCTGTCCACTGTGCAGAATGATACCGCCCAATATCTGTACGTCAAAATGTCGCAAACCTAGAACTCTTCGCCCAGCTTCTCGAACCACAGCGAATGCTTCTGGCAAAATATCATCCAGAGTTTCTCCTGCTGCCAAACGCTGCTTAAATTCTGGCGTTTTGCCCTTAAGTTCTTCATCCGATAGGGCTTTTATATCTTCTTCTGCAAGATTAACATCTGTGACAGATGGTTGATATCTTTTTAGTTTACGAGCATTAGGGTCGCCGAACAGATTTTTTAGCATGACAGGTTTTTGAACAAAAATATAGGGTGATCGAATTTAAAGGCAAGGTTTGCGATAGAGTAACTTGACGCGACAGCGCCACGTGTAAATTATTTACTTTATTTCACCTAAACATGCCTGTTTAGTTTACCAACGGTATTCACAAAATGGTATTTAAATGAAGATTAACTTTGCAGTGGCATAGAAATAAGCTAATTAGCTTACTTTCACAGTCTGTTTTAATTAATAAATTATATTTTAAACATAATTAATAGTATCATTTCAGCCCCTGTAAAAGCAGCGAACTCCGACCATCAAAGGTAGCGTTTCCCGTCACCAGCTTTTTAAAGCTATGGGTCCAACTAAGTGCTTGGGCGATAAAGTTTATGGTTAATGCCACCTTATCTGAATGCTGGCTAAGGGACAAGTTTATCGCTGATTATTTGAAAGTTGATGATTTGAAATTTAACAGCTCAATGGTTAATAAAAAATAAAGATAGAAGTATGAGATATAGAAGAAAATCTCCACCTATTCCTTTGGGTTATCCCATTCGGAGGATAGACGACGAAAATTGTATTTACTTGCACCGGGGTGACAAGCAACACAACTACCAATTTTTACAGGACGTGGTAATTTTACTTGGGGATGTAAAGCCTTGAAATAACGAGAAGAATTGACGCGATAGGGTGTTCTTTCATCTTTTTTTTGGGGACGGGAAAAGGTAGAAATATATCTCCATACCAAAATACGTCCTGGATCTACCAATGGTTTGAGAGTTGCGCCATAATGTTGGGAATCTTGCAAAAGATTTTTCCAAGTTTGGCTGGGCAAAACAGCAGGTGGCAGGGCAATGTGACAAGTAGAACAATTTTCTAAGTATAGTTCCTGACCTATTTGGTATTTTGCGGGAACGACATCAACAGTACCAATTTCTGCAGTAAGAACTGCACTGTAAGCATTACTAGCAAAAGCTAAAAGCCATCCCATTCCTAAACTCCAGACTAGGACTACCAAAAATAATCCTATGGACTTGCGCCTTACCTTTCGGCGAGATTTACGCTTCAACATCTACAATACTCCTCACACTCATTTCTTTTGGAAATTATTATTCCATTGATTAACGGTTGATTATTATAAGTCTGGATTTCAACCTACTTTTGTTTCCTGAATTTCAATATGAATATATCCTGTAAGTAAATATTCGGGTGTATTGTTGTATATTTGTAACTCATACCTTTGGACAATAAATGGGTTACATATTTTGCTAAATTTGCTTTTAATTAGCCCTAAACTTCAAAATATCCTTAAAACTTTATGTTAACAGGCAACTTCCTCTACAGTAGGGTGTGTTATAGCGCAAAAAAACTCAGATCCTAATATCATGAGCTTATATCTTTTTTAAGACCTTCTTTAATATGCTATTCATGGTAATCGAGCGATTTAAGGATGGTAAAACCAAAGAAATATACCGCCGATTTCAAGAAAAAGGGCGGATGATGCCAAAAGGCTTAAAATATCTCGATAGTTGGGTTGAAGTGAACTTAAATCGTTGTTTCCAACTAATGGAATGTGACGATCTGTGTCTATTGCAGGAATGGATATTACAATGGCAAGACCTAGCTGAATTCGAAATAATTCCTATCGTCTCCTCAAAAGAAACAGCAGCAATTGTTAGTAAAATGCTCTAATTCCAAGCTATTACCAATTACCAATTACCAATTACCCATTACC
>JGI1201J43222_100402_pt1 | contig 9745 bp, 6 predicted proteins | sample MastesBC008_FD_43222 | JGI IMG/M metagenome (IMG submission 43222) | reverse complement strand
TGGTTTTGGAGTAGTTGTTGCTTCAGGGCTCGGGGTAGTGGTTTCTCCTGATTTTGGAGTTGTTACTTCAGAACTTGGAGTAGTTGTTGCTCCTGACTCTGGAGTATCTAACATTTCCTTAACTTTTTTATCTAAACGTTGTCGCAAAGCTAGATCAGCAATACCAGTTTGTTCTATTTTCAATTTTTCTTGGTATTTCTTGACTGCTGCTGCTGTTTGAGGACCATAGAATTGATTTACTGGTAAGGGTGGTTCGGGCTTAACAATCATATTTAAATTAGTCTGAAGAATTTTGACTATGCTGGCTGCGTGATTTTGAGTTTTTGCTCCAGTAACGCTCTCAACACCCAACTTATAGCCTTGTTGAAATTCACCGACTGCTTTTTTAGTTTGGGAATCTTGTAAGCAGGTATTTGATATCTCAACCTCATAACCCAATCCACGCAATACACCGCAAAATTCCTCAGGGGTATAATTACGTTCCCTCAACGCTAGGGCAGTGTTAGAAGTCACTATACCAGTAACAAATAAACAAATGGTAGCTATTCTCGCACTTGTGGATCGACGAATCCCACACCACATGGTTTAAACTCCTATTGGTTAAATCAATCTTTATCAAGACATATGTGCTTGGTAGCTGCATTCTAATTTTGTTTAACGCTTTTGTCTTTATTTATTAATTATTTTTGAGGGATTGCTCATTTTTTTTTAATGTCATCCCTCTTTGGATATATTTACTAAATAAATAATAAATGTATTTGCCAAAATTGGTTATTTATGGTAATGAATCAGAATCAACTCCCAAAGCGATATCATCTCTGGTTTGAGAGATTTATGGCAATCATTGCTGCAATAAATTTAGGTTTCGTTTTATTCGATTTGAGCTACGTACCTTGGCGAACTTTTTATTTCCGCAATCTACCAAAATTAACCCAAGTTTACGATCCGGTTAAAGGAATTGAACCTCACAGAGATACACAAAACTACCTCCAAGTAGTAAATCGATTGCAAAACCAGATAAGCAATACAGGTTTGCAATCGTCGCAAGTCAAAGCAACTCTTGAAGATTTAAAAAACCTCAGTGTCGAAATGATTGAGGAAAATCCTTTTGCTAGTGCTTCCAAAAGCGGAACTTTGGAAAAAATCAAAAATCGAATGCGTGCCCACATCGGTGATGATTCTGCAAAAGAAGCTTTCCGTATTTTTTGGTCTCAAGAGTATCTCTCAAAACAAAGTTTTACGAAAGAAATCGGATTTTTTGCTCGAAATATCAAGCCTTTAATTGCCAGTAATTATTACCGCCGTATTGGTGAAAATGGTGAATATATCGATCGATTTTGGCTATATGACTTGCCAATTGTACTTTTATTTACTTTAGACTTAATAGTACGCAGTTACTTCATCAAGCGCCGTCACAGTAGTTTTAGTTGGTTAAACGCTATTTTGTGGCATTGGTATGACGCAATTTTTCTGATACCTGCTTGGCGGTGGCTGCGAATCATACCAGTAGCTTTTCGCTTAGATAAAGCACAGCTATTAAAACTACATGGATTGCGCCGACAAATTGAGCAAGGTATTGTTGCTAACTTTGCTGAAGAAATTACCCAGATGGTAGTGATTCGCGTAATCGATCAAACTCAACAATCCATCCACAACGGGGATTTGACTCGCTGGTTAAAACAAAGCCGTAGTGTAAACACTTATGTAGATATTAATAATATCAACGAAATTGAAGCGATTAGTGGAATTGTAGTTAAAGCGACGGTACATCAAGTCTTACCAAAAATCCAACCAGAGATAGTAGCCTTATTACGACACAGTATTGATAGCGCCCTGAATCAATCTCCGATCTATCGCAACTTGCATAGCTTACCAGGAATGGGAGAAATGCAAACTCAACTCAGTGAGAAATTAGCGACTGAAATTACCACTAACCTGCACAAAGCTTTAGTTTCAGCAGTAGAAGATCCAGTTGCAGCGCAGCTCTCAAGTCGCCTCATACAGCGTTTTGGTGAAAGCTTGGGAGACGAAATACAGCGGAAAAAAATCTTAACGGAAATCCAAAGTTTATTGTTCGACTTTCTTGAGGAAGTAAAAATTAACTACGTACAGCGTCTTTCTCAGGAAGACATGGAACAAATATTAGAAAAAACTAGGCAGTTAAAAAATCAAGTATCTGTACCCGCTGTTGTCAAGCAAAATTCTACTCTAGTAGAAATGAGAAAAATCAAATAGCAGTAGATATAACCATCGCTATTTTCTTTATTCCCAGTATTATCTTTTTAGTTTTAAAAGAAGGATTTTGAGGGATCTTAAAAATTAACGCCTGATTTTGTACTTTCCTTCTTCCTCTAGAAGAAATGCGCTAAACTCAGAATAGAAATGAATCAATACTGATTCGTGACAAGACTTCTTGGAAGATATACTTATCACCGGAAGTGGGTAGAAGCCCACTTTTTTTGTTGGAATTGTTGCATGACTCATCCCTTAGTTCCGCAAATTATTGAATTAGCGACACCAGTGGCCAAACAACTGGGATTAGAGGTCGTTGGCGTTGTCTTTCACACCAACCAACGTCCGCCAGTTTTGCGCTTAGACATCCGTAACCCCCAGCAAGATACCGGCCTGGATGATTGCGAACGGATGAGCCGTGCTTTGGAAGCTTGCTTAGATACGGCACAAGTTATTCCAGATTCTTATGTTTTGGAAATATCAAGTCCTGGTGTTTCACCACTGCTAGTCACTGAAAGAGATTTTATTTCCTTCAAAGGATTCCCTATAACTGTATCCACTTCTCCACCCTACAACGGAAAGCAAGAGTGGAGCGGTCAGTTAATTAGTCGTGACGAAAGCAAGTTGTATTTGAATCGTAAAGGTCGTACAGTTGGTATTCCTCGCTCTTCTGTGACCAAAGTCCAGTTGAGTGAAGGTTGAGAGATAAAGATGTAGGGGTTATTAATTTCTTCTTATCTAAGTTCTGGGACAGGTATTTTGGGGATAACAATTAGCTATTCCCCTATGTTGGTGATATCTTAATCTTTTACCAACAAAACATTATTTAGTTCCCAGAGAAACAGGCGGACGAAAAAAGTCTTACCTCTGTTTCGGAGTAAGAAAAATTAACTCTTATAGACTTAAAAAGCCTAAGAAATGGGGGCAAAAGATAAAAGAACATACTAGAAAATTGACAACTTACCTCAAATCGAAAAAGGAGTCAATTGCGAATATTATTTCTTATTCTTTTGTTTTTCTACCTATTTCCTATTGTTTCAATGGAGATTAATTATGTCAATGGTTGATTTAAAAGGATTAAAAGAATTAATTGAAAGTATCAGTAAGGAAAGGAATTTACCCCGGCTAGCAGTTCAATCAGCAATCAGGGAAGCCTTACTTAAAGGATATGAACGTTTTCGCCGCGCCCAAAATTTGGAACGCAAACAATTTGATGAAGACTATTTTAATAATTTCGACGTGCAACTTGATGTTGAAGATGAGGGTTTTCGAGTTGTTGCAACTAAAACAATAGTTGAAGAAGTTACCAATTCAGATCACGAAATTTCCCTTAAGCAAGTCCAAGAAATGGGCGGTGATGAAGCCCAACTCGGTCAGGAAGTAGTATTGGACGTTACCCCAGATCAAGGGGAATTCGGTCGAATGGCTGCAATGCAAACCAAACAAGTTCTGGCGCAAAAACTCCGCGATCAACAGCGCCAAATGGTGCAAGAAGAATTTCAGGATTTAGAAGGAACTGTCTTGCAAGCTAGAGTCCTGCGATTCGAAAGACAGTCAGTAATTATGGCAGTGAGTAGCAATTTTGGTCAACCAGAAGTAGAAGCTGAGTTACCAAAACGCGAGCAGCTACCTAATGACAACTATCGAGCGAATGCTACATTTAAGGTCTATCTCAAAAGAGTTTCTCAGGGGCAGCAAAGAGGTCCACAACTATTAGTGTCCCGTGCTGATGCTGGTTTAGTCGTTTACTTGTTTGCTAATGAAGTCCCAGAAATCGAAGATGAAGTCGTGCGAATAGTAGCGGTGGCGCGAGAAGCTAATCCACCATCACGTTATGTTGGACCTCGCACCAAAATTGCTGTTGATACCCTCGACCGCGATGTAGATCCCGTTGGTGCGTGCATTGGGGCAAGAGGTTCGCGGATTCAGGTGGTAGTAAACGAATTACGGGGTGAAAAAATCGATGTCATTCGTTGGTCGCCAGATCCTGCAACCTATATCGCCAATGCTTTAAGCCCAGCACGGGTAGATGAGGTGCGTTTGATGGACCCAGAAACCAGACAAACTCATGTCTTGGTTGCCGAGGATCAGCTCAGTTTAGCCATTGGTAAAGAAGGACAAAATGTTCGCCTAGCTGCTCGCTTAACGGGGTGGAAAATAGACATCAAAGACAAAGCCAAATATGATTATGCAGCAGAGGACGCTAAGTTTGCAGAAACAAGAGCACAACATGCATCAGAAGAATTTGATGAGGTTGAAGAAATTCTAGAAGAAGAGGTAAGCCCGACAGAAACACGAATTCATGAAGAAATTCCCCTTGAGAAATTTTCATCGGAACAGCTATCAGAACAACTAGTAAACTTAGAGCAAGAAAAAACGGAATTATTAGAGGAAAATGAGATATTTGAGACCACTAAAGAAGAGTCGGTATAAACTTAAATAAATGAAATTTTAAAACTTAACTAGAATTACCAAAAATTCCACAACACAAAACTAATGAAACCAAATTATCGGCGTTGTATTAGTTGCCGCAAAGTGGGTTTGAAGGAGGAATTTTGGCGGATTGTCAGAGTCTTCTCATCCGGGCAGGTACAATTAGATAGGGGTATGGGGCGCTCCGCCTACATTTGTCAGAATCCTAGCTGCTTGCAAGCGGCAGGGAAAAAAAATAGACTAGGGCGAGCACTGCGTGTATCTGTCCCTGATACGGTGTATCAGACATTGTGGGAACGCCTAAATCAAAGTAATTCCCATACCAAATGTTCATAATTTGAACTTATTTTTGCAGCAATCCATACTCCGAATAAAAATTACAGTCATTATTGCCTGTGGCTGTCATTAAACCCTCTATGATGGTTCATGTAGTGCCGGAGTAGAATATATATGGGTGTCATACACCCCGCTCTAATAATTTTTAGCAGCGAAATCAAACCTCCAACAAGTCTTACTTGCTTGTGTCGTGGAAAACTCAAAATCTGCAAAACAAAAACCTACACAACCAACAACGGGTAGCGCCTACACCCATTGTGGCGTCAACCATCAATTTAGGTGAGATGCCAGCATTGAACTGAAACATCTCTCTTTCCTAAAGCATAGCTGCCAATATGAAATTCTACGGCAACTATTACACAGTATCAAAGGATGGAGATGTCGCTTTAATCTGGCAACCATCCGTTAAAGCTGTAAATTTAAGGGGAAGAGTGGATGAACAACGGCAAAGTTAGAATTTACGAATTATCAAAGGAATTGAATTTGGATAACAAAGAGCTATTAGCAATTTGCGACCAGCTCAACATCGCGGTCAAAAGTCACAGCAGTACGATTACAGAATCCGAAGCCCAGCGTATCCGGTCGGCAGCCGAAAAACTTCCACCCAATAGACATCATCCGTCACAAACTGGCTCCCGTTCTCGATCTGCTACACCTAAAAAACCAGAAATTTTGGAGATTCGTAAACCCAAAGTGGTGAAAAATTCTGCCTCCAACAACCCAGAGGCGTCGGCTGCTACCGACCAACAAGCTGCTCATAATGATGAGGCTAAACCTCTTTCTTCCCCCCGGCCTTTCGCTCCAACCGTTCCACCAATGAAGCCTGTGGCATCAACTAGACCAGTACAAAATCAATCAGAAAATCAACAAAAACCTGCTGTTGCCAATAACAATAGCAACAGTAATCGCAATAATAATCAAACGGCAGATACTAGTAAAACAAGACCCGAAAAACCGGCCGCAGTTGCTCCAAAAGCAGTCAGTCCGGTAGAAAAACCACAGTTGGTTGCTCCTCCCCAAAGACCGGCAGCGCCAAAACCAACGGCAAATGTTTCGGGTGTTAACATTGAGAAACCAATACTCAGACGCAATAAAGATCAACAAGGGCAAGGCAAGCAAAAAGTTAATAAGCAACAGCAACAGCAAAAACAAGCTGATGCAGCCAAACCTTTGCCGCAGAAACCAGTGCGTTCGGCATCTTCTGCACCGAGTAAGCCAGAAATCAGGACAAATAGGTCTGAAAAGGCAGCATCGCCTCAGCGCCCGAGCAAGCCTGGACGTTCCACGGAATATCCAGCAGCTTCAGCAGTTCCTGCACCTGTCAAAGCAATTCCACCAAATAAACCAGCAGAAGTATCTAGCGAAGAATATGATGACAATGATGTCGTCACTGAAACAACAATAGAACTTAAGCGTCCAACACCACCGCGTTTGAATAGAGGTGGTAAAAAACGTCATTCGGAAGTAGATACTTTAGACGAAGTTAAAGAATCAAGTAAGGTTGGTAAAGGCCCAGCTAAAAATAAACGTCAAAAACCAATCGTTGATGATTTTGAAGATGACGATCTCCTAGATGATGAAAATCAAGATACAGTAGAAGCAATTCAAGTAAGTAACGCGATCGCTCGTCCGCCCAAACCAAAAAGCGCTAAACCTGCACAAGCAGTTACTAGAGCGACCCCAAGCGCGAGAACGAAAAAACCTTCTACATCTAAAGGCGAACAAAATCAAAATCGCCGTCGCGAAACAGAGCAGAAGCCTCAGCGACCTGAAAAACTACAAATAACCGGCACCATGACTGTGCAGGAGTTATCAGAAGCATTGACAATAGCAGATACAGAAATTGTCAAAATTCTGTTCCTTAAAGGCATGGCAGTAAGTATTACCCAAAACCTGGATGTTCCTACAGTGATTTTGGTTGCGAACGAAGCAGGGGTTGAAGTTGAAACCCAAGAACCAGAAGCTGAAGCTCGCAAGGTCACAGAAATGATCGATTTGGAAGACTTGGAATATCTCCATCGTCGTCCGCCAGTTGTGACAATTATGGGTCACGTCGATCACGGAAAGACAACCCTACTTGATTCTATTCGTAAAAGTAAGGTCGCAGCTGGAGAAGCAGGCGGCATTACCCAGCACATTGGAGCATACCACGTAGACTTGGAGCATAATGATAAACAAGAACAAATTGTGTTCTTAGATACGCCGGGTCACGAAGCGTTTACAGCGATGCGGGCGCGCGGGGCAAGAGTTACAGATATTGCGATATTGGTAGTAGCTGCTGATGACGGAGTTCGTCCCCAAACCATTGAAGCTATCAGCCACGCTCAAGCTGCCAAGGTTCCAATCATTGTGGCAGTTAATAAAATTGATAAGGAAGAAGCACAGCCAGATAGAGTTAAGCAGGAATTAACCCAGTATGGTCTAACCCCTGAAGAATGGGGCGGTGAAACTATTATGGTTCCTGTAAGTGCAATCAAGGGTGAGAACTTAGACACACTCTTGGAAATGATTCTGTTAGTAGCAGAAGTAGAAGAACTTAATGCGAATCCGGATCGTATGGCGAAAGGAACCGTTATCGAAGCCCATCTGGACAAAGCCAAAGGCGCTGTCGCTACGTTACTAATCCAAAATGGTACTTTGAAAGTCGGCGATATTTTGGTTGCTGGCTCGGTATTTGGTAAAGTGCGGGCTATGGTTGATGATAGAAGTGAAAGAGTAACAACTGCTGCTCCTTCTTTTGCTGTAGAGGTTCTTGGTTTAAATGATGTTCCTGCAGCAGGTGATGAATTCGAAGTCTTCAATAATGAAAAAGAAGCACGAGCACTTGCTAGTGAGCGTGCTGAGAAGCAACGTCAATCTCGTTTGATGCAGGGGCGCGTTACTTTAACTGGAATTTCTGCACAAGCACAGGAAGGCGAGTTAAAAGAACTCAACCTTATTCTTAAAGCTGATGTTCAAGGTTCTATCGAAGCTATTCTCGGATCGCTTCAACAAATTCCGCAAAACGAAGTGCAAATTCGTTTACTTTTAGCTGCGCCAGGAGAAGTAACTCAAACTGATATTGACTTAGCAGCAGCGAGTGGTGCTGTAATTATCGGTTTTAATACTACTTACGCTAGCGGAGCTAGACATGCTGCGGATGAAGCAGGTGTGGATGTAAGAGAATACAATATCATCTACAAACTGCTAGAAGATATCCAGGGAGCTTTAGAAGGATTGCTGGAACCGGAACTAGTAGAAGAAGCTTTGGGTCAAGCCGAAGTACGTGCTGTTTTCCCTGTGGGTCGAGGAGCAGTTGCTGGTTGTTACATTCAATCCGGAAAACTGTTGCGTAACTCCAAATTGAGGGTTCGCCGTGGTGATCGGGTCATTTACGAAGGAGTCTTAGACTCACTCAAGCGGATGAAAGAAGATGTCCGAGAAGTGAATTCTGGTTATGAATGCGGTATTGGCATTGATAAATTCAATTCTTGGCAAGAAGGTGACGTCATTGAAGCCTACCAAATGGTTACTAAGCGCCGGACTCTATCACTTGCAAGATGATTCCCAAGGTGAGTATCAGGGAATGGGATGAGTTGACCCTCTCATCTCATAAGAGCTACGCACATCCTCTACGGGGACATCGCCTACATAAGGTTAGCTGCAAATAGTTCTATGTTTGCAAGCTATACCAAAAAACTGGAGATTTCTGCCTTCAGAACTCCAGTTTTTTGATTTGTTGTTAGCGATATATAGCGCTATGCGTAAGTCATTAGCGTCTAGCAAAGCATAACGGTTTGGACGCGTCTAAAGACGAATGCACGCCTCTGACGACGTTAGCGCAGCAATGCAGTAAGACTTAACCGTAGGTAGCGCGGCTACAGTTGAAGCTTTTATGGCGTCGGCGTTAACCTAAGCGCGTGTCCGTAGGACAAACAGGATTTACCTATGCCCTAACTTTATTATGTAGTGCTATGATTACAACTCTTGTAAGATTAAGCTGGAAAAACTTTTGATAAAGACACAAAGATAGTTTTTAAGGTCATAAAAGAATTTAAAAGTATAAATTCTTATTTAAATTTATGACTTCTGAATTCTGAATCCTTCTCTACAAAGCGTTAAAATTAATGCGGTTGATATAAAAAAAACATCTTAGAAAAGCAAATTTAGTTGCCAATTAAACAGAATTTGTTACTGTAAAACTATTACCTTGAGATTGTATTAAGCAATATTTCACGCTGGAGATACGGATTATGGATCTACCCAAGTCTTGTTCTCCTTGATTCTCTAAAAAAATACAAGGATCAAAACTATGAATCACACTTTAGCTTCTAGCGAACAACTATTTTCTGGTGATAATGAAATTTGGTATAGCCTGAAATCTGCTATCGCCGCTAGTTCTGGCTTCCAACGCTGGCTACACGATGGAGATAATCAGCTAAAAAAATTGCCCTTAGAGGAACAAGTACAATGTTACTTGCGGGAAACTTTAGAAGCTTTGGCTTACTAAAAATCTCATAACCTCCCACATTTATCTTGTCAACAGCACAGATGGAAATATATATAACATACAAATTTTTCCTTCTATAGCTGATTTCTGAGTAGTATATTTCTGGATCGTATTTCTGGATAATTTCGCTCGACTTTACTTGTCGGTCGTCACTTGCACTTACAGCATATTTGGGGTTTATGAGGTACAGTAACAACAATTTGTAAACCAATTTTTTAGGTGTTGTGGATTAATTAATTGCAGTGCGATTTTAAT
>JGI1201J43222_100400_pt1 | contig 9769 bp, 6 predicted proteins | sample MastesBC008_FD_43222 | JGI IMG/M metagenome (IMG submission 43222) | reverse complement strand
GTATGAAATGATTGGGAGTCGCTCTAACAATGCATCAAATCCCTCAGATGGTATTTCCCTTGATGAGAAGTTTAGCTACAAAGTTAAGACACAAGGAAATACACTGACAGTCAGCATTATGCGTCCTGGAAAACCGGATGTTGTTCAGGAAGTGGATATGACCGATAGCGGTTTTGATAGCAAAAATCAGTACATGTACTTTAAAGCAGGCGTGTACAACCAAAATAATACGGGCGATTCAAAGGACTATGCTCAAGCTACNTTTTACGCACTCGATAACAACCATACTGGATACTCACAACCAAATTCAACACCAACAACTGATTCATCAGGGGGTAGTAGTAGCGGCGATAATGGTGGCGGTAATGGCGATGACACAGGTCACGACCCGCTCATTGGTGATGTAGATTTTTCCGTGAAAAGTGAATGGAAAAATGGCTTTACGGGAAATCTGGAAATTACTAATACCGGTGATAAGGCTATCAATGGTTGGAAGCTAGAATTTGATGCTCCTTTTGAAATGAAAAACATCTGGGGTGCTGAGATTCTGAGCCACGAAGGGAACCGTTATGAAATTAGTAATGCTGACTGGAATGGATCTCTTGCGCCAGGAAGTTCGATCGAACTTGGCTTTAATGGTAGTAATTCTGATAATACGGCACTGACTTTGAGTAATGTGGAGCTAAATGATGTCGCGATCGGAGCAGTAGACCAGACCTTAGCTGCAAGCAGTAGTATTATTTAATCCATGTTTTAAACTTTATGGATTTTGGAACTTATCCCACTAGTAAGATTTTTGCTAAAAAGCTTAAATGTTTTAAAAGCTAAAAATGAAGAAATAAAGCTTTTCAGGCAAATTTCACTCACACAAATAAGCATTTTTAGAATAGTGGGATAGGTTCTAGTATTAACTTCCAAAACAATTAAGTTTTCTGCACAATCAACAATGATGGTCTTACCAAATTTGCTGTAGAGCATAATCAGAAAACTATAGAGATTAGTTAGATAGGGAGTTATACACTTATAGCCAAAACTGGAGCTAATACCAATTCGATAAATCATTGGAACGTCTCCTAAGAAATCTATCTGTCTGATTATTTTTCCAAATTGGTATTAGGCTAGTTTAAATTTATTTTTCTCACTAACTGCGATCAGGATATTTTTCGGTTCATTCTCAAATGAGAGTAGAACTAGAATCAGTGGGGATAAATTGAATGGAATCAATTCTCACATGTTCGGCAGTATTGAGTAAACCTTGTTCGATTCCTTCAATCCGGAAATTATCACCTTTAGATACAAAAATATCTGAAATTTCCATGGATGTCATGGTTTGTTCGTTAGCCAAGGGACTACCTAAATCCTTATTTAGCTGGAAAGATATTAGTCGATCGCTTCCTTGGTCTATTTTCAGTTGACCGACACCATCGTTCTCATCAAAATAATTAATCTTGAGGTCGTAGGTACCCGTACTTCCTGTAAAATCAAAGCTTGCGGTACCGCTATCATTATTATTTCCACCGCGTAAGCTTATAACTTCTCCTCCAGACGCAGCACCAATTTTTTCAACTCGATATTCTCCCCCAAGCTGCATATCCTCTGCTTCAAGGAACACAGGTTTGAGAGGTTTAGGATTTGTAGCAGTACGAATAAATTCGACAGAATCAACTCTTGCATGCTCTGCAGTTTGAGGAGAACCTTGTTCGATTCCTTCAATTTGGAAGCGATCGCCAGATGATATGGAAACATTTTTAATTTCCATAGAAGTCATGGTTTGTTGGTTGGCAGCAGGACTGCCTAGTTGCTTGTCCAACTTAAAAGATGTTAGCTGCTGATTTCCTTTGTTTAGTTTTAATTGAGCAACGCCATCATTTTCATCGAAGTAGTTAATTTTGACGTTATATATTCCTGTGCCTCCTGTAAAGTTAAAGCTTGCGGTACCGCTATCATTATTATTTCCACCGCGTAAGCTTATAACTTCTCCTCCAGAAGCAGCACCAATTTTCTCAACTCGATATTCTCCCCCGAGTTGCATATCTTCTGCTTGAATTACCATAGGGTTGCTACCGGTAGGAGGTTTAGGATTAGTAGGAGTTTGACCTCCATTATTTCCAGGTACACTCCCAGGAACTGTAGGAAATAAAGCTTCAAATTTGTCAAGGGTACTTTGTCCGGGAGCAACGGTGGGCTCTATATTCGCTTTGTACCAAGTATCTTTAGGATTTTCGTTTGTATCAGGGATATTACCATTACCATTGTTTGCAAATCCTACATTCCCAGTATTACCCCAGAAATATGTTTGTCCCTTACCTTTTTGATTTCTTTTGGCGAAATAACCCCCACCACTGGCTTTTCGGTTGTAGCTTGAAGGTTTAAACATCGAATTACCAATGAAGTAATTATTCTGAGTTAGACGGGAAATCTTTGCTGTAGTACCATTATCCGCCCAACCCATCGTATATCCCTTATCGGGTATCTTGTTAGGATCGGGATGCTTATACTCAAACTCTGCCATAACCCCGATGTTTTTCGCAAAGTAGCTGTTCTGTGCTCCCTCTTCTACAAACCCAGCCCAACGTCGCCAACCGACAACTACATTTTCATAAGCAAGGCTACCTGTTGAGTATGCATCCCAATCAAAACCATCTCCACCAGCGTTCTCAATAAAATTATGAGCAGCTTGAGTCCGCTCTGAACCTAAACTCCAAATGGCACGCTTACCAGTATCGTGAATGTAGTTGTTGAGAATTTTTACATCACTATTACCCCAGTGAGATACCACACCTTCCCACACATTACCGATATCAAAACCGCGTACTTCGACGTTGTCAGAGCCTTCTATATAGACACCTGTACCTCGCTGATTACTACGTAATTTGGCATTATTAACACCAATAAGTTTAACGTTAGATTTGTCATCTACTCGAAATACAGCATCTACAGAATTTCCTGTATTTTCATCATCGTAGGAATCCGCACTGTGGTTACCATTTCTGGTAATGGTACCATCAACATAAATGGTAGTATCGCTGGGTATATTGAGGGTTCGACCAAAATTGAGATTTCCTCGCAGAACAAAGGTTTTTCCTTTGCCATTTTCAATTTGAGAAATCGAATTATTATCTGCTCTTGTTATTTCGATTGCATTTTTTGGTACTGAATCTGTTGCTTTGATGGCGTTGATGGTATCTTTAAAGGTTTCGTCCTCTATAACAGACTTCTTTTGCTCTGGATCTATAACGTTATATATATAATCTACGGCTCGCTGCGATATTCCCGCTTCTTTGACTTCTCGAATATTTACCGCCATTTTTCAATCTCCTTGTCAACACCAAAAAAATTAATAATTCCGTAAATGTATTTACCTTCGAGTGTAATTCAGTAAAAAATCAATTAGATACAAGCCTTAGATCTATCTAGAAGCATAAATATAGGTTAACTAGTCTGAAAAATAACATTGTAATCAAGTAATTACACTCATGAAAACCTTAAACTTAACAGTTGTTTGTAGGATCTGAGAGACTATGACATTAGGTAGTATATCTATGCGAAGTAGTAACAATCCCAAATGATTAGAAACAATTACCTTTGATTTTGGTTTTGCCAACATAACAACTGGATAAATCTTAGATTTGAGTAGCATAGATTTTGAGAATCACAAGCTTAGAATCAAACAAATTTAGAGAGATTAAGATGCTAGTTCTCCAAACCTATCTTGTATTCAATCAATAATCTTTATTTCGTACACTTTAAATCTCAAAACTAAGTTTTCGACCACTTAATATATACATTACAAAATAAAAAGTGACAAAGTCGGGACAAACTACAATAACTCAGTTTTATTTTGAAATAATTTTGGGGTTTTAAGCTTACAATGCAAGCTGCCGAGAGTATAAATTAATAATCAAAGGTAAGTACTATGGCAAACCGAATATCATTGAAAGTATATGTGCTTAGGTACCAGGTAAATCAAGGCTCTAACAGCAAAAAACTGTGCTCGATCACTTCTCCACAGCAATAATATTGATTTCACAAAAATCTGTCACTAATTTTTCAATATGGATGAGAAGTAAGCCAAGTCTTAATACTTGGTGTTTGTTTGATTATTTTTGACAACTCATTAACTAATGGTAATTTAAGTATTTCGGCAGAAGGTCGATAAGGTCCATAGGGATCTGGTATATAGAAAAATGTAGATTCAGTCTTCCATAAGTTAGCATTTTCATCAAAAGTACATAGAAGATCGAACAATGCTAAATCAGCCCAAGTCAAAGAGTCTCCCACAAGAAATGGAGAATTAGAGGAAGATGAAATCATTTTCTCAAATCTTCTCAAATGCATTGACCAAGTTGTGTCGAAAAACTCATTGAGTTTCTCTAGCTTCACTTTTGGTTCCCTCATTTTCATGACTAACCGACCATTATCCACAACTCGATCTACATAACACCCATAAAAAATATCTAGTATGTCTCTCCAGGCATCAACTATCATATCTGTTTGAGCTGCTTGTACATTATCATTAGGATATAAGCCAGCTTTTTTGGCAGCATAGCGAGCAATAGCACATGATTGACTTATCGTTGTCCCGTCAACTTGTAAAATAGGCAGCTGTTCAAACGGTAATTGTCCACTGTCCCGCATCTGAAAGTATTCCTGAAAAGAAATTCCTTTATCTTCAAAAGAAATATCACCATAAATAAAGATAAGACGTGAAAGCTCTGCTCTACCTTTTCCGTCATTGTAATAAAACAAAATAGGATTATTCATAATTTCAATCGACTAATTTTATGCTTGACAACAACCCCATATAATAACAGTGAGTAGTAACTTTCTTTATTTCTCAAGGTTTAATTAACGGTTCTGAAAAGGTCTGAGTTTCATACTTCCCAAGTGTTTTATAAGTGTTTTATAACTTCACCTTAGATGGTTCAAGCCGCAAACGACAAGAAACCATTCCCGATCGCTCCCCCACAGCAGTAATCTCAATTTCACTACCCGATGCTCCCTTAATTACCCACTCGACATGACAACGGTAGTCAGTACCCTGCTTAGCCCAAAGCTTTGTCACCTTGTTAGAACGTCCTTCCAGATGGTTAATATTTTGTTTGAGTTGACCGCTAACTAGACTCACCCCAGAAGGTAAAGATAGATTAACTTCAATCGGTTTCACTGCTCCTCGTTCTAAAGCTTTTTGACTAGTGTAGGTCGGTAAAAAACCTTGGTTTTCCAATTGAATCATGACATGATAAATATCACTTCCTTGGTAGATCGCATCAGCACGACCCAACACCAAACGGGGAGACATTAAAGCATGAGCAATCGCAAAACGACATTGTCGATTGCATATATCGGGTAAATATTCCGGTGGTGCGTTATCCCATACCAGTTTGTCGTCCCAACCGCCAATTTCCACTTCTCCTAATTGAGGATGATTAAAAGGCTCCCAGTTGATAAACCCTTTACCCGCAAGCTTTTGATCGTTCCACTGCAACAATTTTAGGTCATCTGCTACCGGATGTCGGCGACTCCAGTCAATGTGTTTTCCTTTATTTACCCCAGCTGCGGTCGGTGCATCCCACAGTTCGATGGTAAAACCGAACCAGCCGAAGTGGTCGTAACCATAGTCATCCATTCCCCCGTTAGTTACTTGTTGAGGATGACGACGAAAGTCGTGGTATACAGAAACGCATTCATAACCAGTTAGTTTGCTTCCTTTTTCCCCAATCAATTTATAAATTTCCAAATCCTCAACCGGGAAATGCTCGTCGGGGTGGGTACTATAGGGACGCAAAATTAAAGCACAGTGAGTGTGGTAACTAATAAAACCATTAATATTACGATGGGACTGCCAAAACTCAGCTTCAGAACGGGTTTCTGACTCAGACAAAGGCAAATCTCCTGCACCTTTTTGCACCCCTTCTGGCATCCAGAGGTAGGGGTAATTGCGGTTAAAATCCATACCTTCTAACCGGGGAGCTACCTTGATATTCTTACCATCATAATTATGAATGAATCCCTCCGGTAGTAAAGTATAGTAAGTACCACCAAATTCTTCCGGTTCGCGATCGACCATTAAACGCGGGTCTTCTTCCGAGACCTTCCAAGCACCACATTCATCCTGAATTCGCATCAATAAGATTAATCCATCTCCATTAATATCTTCCCAATGGAGCCCATCTTGCTTTTCAGGGTAGGGATAAGGACGGACACTAGAACGCAACCAGTAAGGAGTAGTTAGGTATTTTTCCGCCCCATCAATTGCCAAACGGGGTAATACATAGACAGTATAATTATCGAGAAGATTAGTTGCTTGAGGATCTCGGTGGTATTGGGTCAATAGGTAATAGATAGTATAGCAAGCAACAGCCGAGCCAGTGACTTCCGCAGCATGGGTATTAGCGTCAATCCAGTAACCCGGTTTAGTAAGGGGACTTCCAGTTACTTGATTAGTGAGGGTAACAAGCCAAATATCCCGTCCAGCATAACTCTTACCCAGTACTTGTAAATCGATTAACTTCGGATAATCCTCCGCCATCTGAGTAAGGTAATCTACCAGTTCAGCGTAAGTATAGTAGTGACTGAAGTCAAATTTATTTACCTTCATGATGACTGCAAATATGATGCGTCTCTAGAATTTTTCCCAAATACCCAATAAGTTTAAAATAGAGTTCGATAAATAAGCTTTGAATTGCAAGGAGTCGAAATTATAAACAAACAAAAGTTAACAAAAATTAGTAGTTTGGGACAATTTAAGTGAACGAAAAACGATTACAGCTACCAAATAAACCACCACAAAACGAGGAAAAATTAGAAGAAGATTTATTTCCCTACTATTATGGCGAACCTGGTAGCGTCCCAGGAACCCTAGACATCGATCCAGATGCAGCACCATCAGAGTTAGTTTTAATTGATTACAACCAAGAAAATGCTGTCCGAGTGCAGCAAATATCACCAGAGCAATGCGTGTATTACTTGGATACAGAATCAGTATCTTGGGTAGATGTTAGGGGCTTAGGCAGCGAGGATATATTAATAAAGTTAGGTCAAGTTTTTAACTTACATCAACTAGTTTTAGAAGATGTAGTCAACATTCCCCAGCGTCCCAAAATAGAAGACTACAAAAATCAGTTGGTAATTATTACCAGAATGGTTATACCCGATTCAGATGGAAAAGGATTTCGTAGCGAACAAGTGAGCTTGATTTTGGGTGAACATTATTTACTCACATTGCAAGAAGAATCAAGCATGGACTGTTTCAATCCGGTTCGCGATCGCCTAAGGGGAAACAAAGGTTCAATTCGTCAACGGGGACCGGATTTTTTAGCATATGCGTTGTGGGATGCAATCATTGATGGTTTTTTCCCAGTATTAGAAGATTTTGGCGAACGAATTGAAGATTTAGAAGATGAAGTAGTACATAAACCCAACGAACAAACCTTAGGGAAAATCTATCAAGTTAAACGAGATTTACTTACATTGCGTCGTGCAATATGGCCCCAACGGGATGCAATTAATGCTTTAATCAGAGACAAAAGTCCTTTATTAAGTGAAGACGTAATCGTTTATCTACGAGATTGTTACGACCATACTGTCCAGATTATCGACGTAGTGGAGACATACAGGGAATTAACAACAGGTTTGATGGATGTGTACCTATCTGCTCTGAGCAACAAAATGAACGAAATCATGAAGTTGTTAACTGTGATCTCCACAATTTTTATTCCCTTAACCTTTATTGCTGGGGTGTATGGAATGAACTTTAATCCCCAGGCTTCACCATTTAATATGCCAGAACTGAATTGGTATTGGGGTTATCCTGTTTGTTGGGCAATTATGATTATTGTAGCTTCGAGTTTGATTATCTTCTTCTGGCGCAAAGGTTGGTTTAACAATGTTTCAGAAGTTAAGCGGGATGGGTGAGGGGTAGGGAGTCAGGAGTAATGAGTAATAAGTAATAAGTAATGAGTAATGAGTAATGAGTAAGAAGTCAGGAGTCAGGAGTCAGGAGTCAGGAGTCAGGAGTAATGAGTAAGAAGTCAGGAGTTAGGAGTAATTTTATCGGTTACAACTGATAATTGTAGTCCTTTGGGGCGTGGCGTTACCCATATAGCGATTGATTTTTGACTGGGGATTAGCGTTAGCGCCTAGCGTAAGCGTACCGGATCCGCAAGGTAGCGCAGCTAGAGGCTATAACTACGTTACCTTTGGATCTGCCGTCGCCGCAGGCTCTAGGTATTGCGTGACGCGACAGCGCCATATGGGGTTTAAGTACTTTTGACTTTGATTATTGTGCTACACTAAAAGTGCGCTAGGTTTAAGGTTAACGCTATACGTGAGATTTATCATTAGATTTGTCATCATAAGTATAGTGGTAATGCATTCATCTTGAAGCATTTACGAACATCTTTATTCGCTAGCAGCAAATAGAAAAAGTTATGATTTTAATAATTCATAACTCATAAAATTTCTTGTGTATGATGCGATCGCATGTTTTTGCAGGATTTTGTTATCAACTAAAAGACTTGCTCAAATATGTGATCTGACAAGAAAAAGCCCCGTGAAAGCATTAAATACGGGGATGGGTTTGTATGAATAAAATTAGTATATCACGCTAAAACAATTTTGTGATATACAATTTTTAGTTGCAATTAAAAAGTGCATTGCAATTGGAAAAATATTATTACTAATAATAATTTGGTAGGGGTGCAAGGCATTGCGCCCTTATTATTTAGTCTTGATCGTGTTTAGTCTTGATCGCGTTGGTTTTGATCGTGTTTATCTTGCATCAGTAAATTCTCTTCGTACCTATAAATAGTTGTGAGTTATTGAATATCTATTTTTGCTTGTTAGTCCATTAATGCATTCTAAATTTAATTCATCTGTCTGCAGATTTATTTTCTAAAATATTTTATTTCAAAAGATAAATCTTTAACTCGAATAACAAGGAATGAATAATAGAATTATGTAAAACAAAAAACAGCAAATGTATTTATATCAAAGGGTCAAAAACACCAAGGTAGTTTGTGAGAGTTAGGAACGGTATTCATGCAGGTACTGGTAAGTTTAAAGTTTGGCGATGGTGACTTTACTAATGGATTTCCTGAAATCTCTATATTCACAAGTAAAGTTGGTAGTCAGCACTCTCAAGAAATAGAAATTCAATTACCTCCTGCACCTGAAATTCGTAAGTCATATCAAAATTGGCAAAAAAAATATATTAATTTATTTAAAAATCTTGGAATTAGAATTTTAATTCCTAGATCTGTCGCTACAAGTTTAGATCTAGAACATGAGAATATCACCAGAGGTTTCAATAAAAATATAGCGACTAATTGGTCACCTGAGAAGCAAAAGCAGGAATTTGAAAAGTCTAAGCAAGAGTGCGATAGCGAAGCGCTGCTGCAAAAAGCAGAACGCTATGCTTCAGAGTTACGCACTGAGGTTAATCAGTGGTTGGAAAAAGTAAAGTCCAAATTGGAAGCACGATTGGAGTTAGATCCAAATTCTCAAATTTTGTTGGAGATTCATACTCAAAATATTACATTGCAGCAAACGAAGGATATTTTACATCGTTTGCCTTGGCGGGAATGGGATTATTTTCAAGAATGTTCGGGTCTAGAAGTTATTTTGTGTTTGAGTGAATCCAATTCCCCTGCGCCAAAAGTTAAGGATGATGGGATATTTAGAAGGGTTAGAATTACAAGTATTTTTGGTGATAGTAAGGATATAAACGTTAAAAGGGATAAAGAATTAATTGCAAAGCTAGAGAAGC
>JGI1201J43222_100399_pt1 | contig 9795 bp, 10 predicted proteins | sample MastesBC008_FD_43222 | JGI IMG/M metagenome (IMG submission 43222) | reverse complement strand
GTCTGAGATAAAATAAACATAAACATATTTGTTCTACAGATGATAATAATTCTTTACGTCCTCCGCCAGGAGAATTAATTCTTATTTTTTGACTCTCTTTTTCTTTTTGGATTTTAATATGCTTGTTTAATGCTGCTTTAAGTAGTGCTTGATATTGTTCGTAACTGATGCCTAAAAGTTGTTTTGTTCTTTGAGGATATTTTTGAATATACTTGAAGACAATAGACATTTTTAATCAAAATGGTAGAGTACTAATTTTCCTTTCTACCATTTTTTTGTACCTATATTAATATTTTGGACGGGTCTAATAATATTCATTGCTTGTAAAATTTAGCGATCGCTTGTGCAAAGCCTGCAAAAGAACTATAGTCTTCAGCAACAATAGAAACCTTCAAGCCAAGTTTTCTGGCATTACTGGCTGTATAAGGACCAAAGCAAGCGATCGCAGAGTTTTGACAGTTATCTGGACAGTCGTCAAACATTCTTAAAAAAGCTGCGATTTCTGCAGTACTGCTAAAAGCAATTAAATCTATTTTGCCTTGACGAATTAAATCCAATTCTACTTGATAAAAATTTTTATCTAAACAGCTTGTTTTATAAGTAGGAATGGGAGTAACTTCCATCCCCAATTTTTTCAATCCTGCAATAAAATTAGGCACAACATCTGGTTCTGGTACGCTAACTACTTCTGGAACTGGTACAAGTATGCTCTGTTCGGCTATATCAGGAATTTCAGCTAACTCCGCAATAATTCCGGAAGGGCTTGGTTCTATTGGAATCAAATCAACTTCCAATCCCAAAGCAGTTAATTTTTCTGCATCTTTGCCAATTGCACATAAACAATTATTTTTTAAAACTGAGAAGTTGACCCCTAAATACTCTAAACGTTGAAAAAAAGCATCGATTCCATTTCTGCTAGTAAAGGTAATCCAATCAAATGTATTTAATTTATAAAGTATGGGATCTAATTTAGTAAAATCTTGTAACAAAATGATTTCAATAGTTGGCATTAGAAATGGCAAAGCACCCAACTTGACTAATTCCTGAGCTAATCTATTAGCATAATTACGTGGTGCTGTAACAATAATTCTTTTATTACACAAAGGAAGTTGTAGTGTTGGAGTTAGCATATTAATTTCTTCCCTAATTTATCTATTATTTCAACACAACTGTTTCGATTAAGTTGATTAGGGTAATTTATGGCATATATAAGTTTCACTATGAAAAGTGAATCCAAAGCTTAGGGTTCTATAGATTAATAATAGACAAGTTTGTTCACATATCTGTGAGATTTTACTTATAGAATAAGCGCTTTTAAGTTTATCTACTTGATATAGAAGTTTAAAGCACGACAATAATTGTTCTTTTTTGTGTCATATGAGAAAGTAAAAAGAATGCAAAAATGGAGGCACCGAAGTGAAATACAATGAAGGACTTTTTCAAGGTGCCGGAGGTGTAAATCTCTATTACCAAAGCTGGCACCCCCAAACTGAAGTACGTGGAGTTTTAAGTATTGTCCATGGATTGGGCAGTCACAGCAGTTCGTATGGCAATATTGTAGAGCATTTAATACCTAGAAGTTATGCAATATATACTTTTGATTTAAGAGGACATGGGCGTTCTGATGGTCAAAGGGGGCACATTAATTCTTGGGAGGAAATTAGAACAGATCTCAAAGCTTTTTTACAGTTAGTTGAAACTCAATTACCCAACCTTCCTCAATTTATTCTGGGTCACAGTATGGGAGGTGTTGTAGTACTAGATTATGTAATGCGATTTTGCGTATATCGATCGTCATTATTTGGTGCGATCACTTTAGCCCCAGCAGTAGGAAAATTAGGGATATCGCCATTTAAACTAACTATTGGTAAAATTTTGTCCCGAGTATTGCCCCGTTTTACATTAAGTACGGGGCTTAAACTTGATACAGGAGCACGAGATGAGAAGGTTTTAGCTGCTTATGCTGAAGATAAATTACGTCACACTCGTGGTAGTGCAAGATTATCAACTGAATTTATTGATACTGTCAATTGGATCCATGCTCATATTGAAGATTTGCAAATTCCTTTATTAATTATCCAGGGTGGTGCAGATACGGTTACTTTACCTGAAGGAAGTCGTCAGTTTTTCCAAAAAGTTACTTTCCCAGATAAGGAACTTTTAGAATATCCAGAAGCTTATCACGAAATTCAAGATGACTTCGGTTACGAGCAGGTGATGGCTGATTTAGGATCTTGGTTAGAGAGACATTTATCCCCAACAGAATAATATTTTAAAGTCTAAATATTAATCAAAGTATAAACATTAAAAATCAAATATCAAATATCAAACATTAAATAATATAAATAGAGATTATATATAAATGTAATTCTAATGTTACTCTTTTATTTGATAATTATTGATTAAAAATAATTGAATAATGAAGCTAATAAATTAGCTTTTTATTTAATAAACATACTAAATAAATGGAAACAGATAAGGTTTTTTATAAACTGTTTGGAGAATTTCCATATATATTTTTCGAACTAATCGGAAAACCACCTAATCTATCAAATCTTTACGAATTTAAAAGTCAAGAAATTAAAGAAACCAGTTTTCGACTTGATGGTATATTTCTCACATTAGATTCAAGCTCAAAGAAAGCTTCCAATGAACCAATTTATTTTGTCGAAGTTCAATGTTATAAAGACAAGCTTTTTTACGACAGGTTTTTAACTAGCATTCTACTTTACTTTTATCACTATCAACCACCCAATTCTGATTGGTATGCCATAGTAATTTTCGACACTCGTAATAATGATACTGAATATCCTCAGCGTTTAAATTCACTCAAAAATCCACATTTGCGCTGCTTTTATCTTGATGAGATGGAAGACGTATCATCTCAATCACTAGGATTGGGAATTATCAAGTTAATTGTTGAAGAAAAGCAAAAAGCTAAAACATCAGTAAGACAGCTAATTGATAAAGCAAGGCTGGAAGTCAAAGATGCAGCTATTCAAAGAAAAGTTTTAGAATTAATAGAAGCGATTTTAGTTAATAAGTTTCCTAATTTAAGTCGGGAAGAGGTAAAGGAAATGTTAAGCATGGAACTCATTAAAGGTACTAAAGTATACGAATAACTTAGAGAAGAAGCTAAAGAAAAACTCAAGCAAGAAGTAAGAGATGAAGTTAAGGAAGAACTCAAAGAAGAAGCTAAAAAAGAAATAAAAATCGTAATGGTAACTAAACTTATGCAACGTGGGATGAATAGCAAAGAAATTGCTGAAATCCTAGAGTTAGATATAGAAGTTGTGAGAAAAGTAGTAGAAGGCAAATAAAGAACTGTTGAATACTTCTATAAAAGCTATTCACCTACTTATCTAACGAAAATAATCATAATGAGTTAGTTCCACAGATGAGTAGTTGCTAATCGAATCAAAGCATTACTCATTCTAGTTGCTAGTAAATAGAAAAATTATGGCTCTAAGCAGAAGACTATAAAAATTTATTTTTCTTTTTAAATTTTTCTTTCTGTAACTAAAGTCAAGCTTACCCACTCACCTTTTTCGTTGTAACTGCGAATCAGTCGCTGACGCAAATTGGGTTCTATTAACCAACCAGATTCAAGAAAAATTGGTTTTCCCGATTGAGCTTCAACTGGAAAAGTTGCAGAACTCCCACCAGGTAAAAATAAAACATTTACTGGGTTTTCTTGGTCTTTATCGAAGTGAAGAACTGAACCTTTAACAGTTGCGCTAGAACTAATTGTCCGATCTCCAAAACTTAAGTTTTGTCTTAAACGCCCACTTCCATCCAATTGCAATTGCATTTTGGTTGTGTAATTGTCTGGCGATCGCAAATCAGGATAGATCGTAATTGCTTCACCTTCCCATTTCCCTAGTAAATCATCGATATGAAGTAGAGGACGTTCTTTTTTGTTAGTTCCAGCTTTATGTTCGCGAATAACAGTTATTTTACTAATGCGAGAATTACTATCAAATATTTGCACCAAACGCGAGCGATTATTCTCGTGAATTAAACCAAACTCCCCCCCAAACAAAGAAAATCGGCTAAACTGCATTGGACCTTGAGAAAAAGCTCCATTCTCAAAAAACATGATACCGCCAATCCCTTGGGGACTGAATTCCAAAACGATATCTCTTTCTCCTTCCATTTGAAGAGTCAAGCGAGCGTTCTGATTATTGTTATAACCTTCCAAGGTAAGACGACTGGGAGTGTCTTTGAGAAGCTCACCTTGGGGGGAAAAAGTAGTAAAAGAGCCTTCCCAGACAGCCAGGTTTTCTAAAAAACATTCCCACTGAGATTTCATAGCCAAGAATTTTTAATTATTTTTAATTTTATAAGAGTAATTGAACGCTATCATCAATTACGACGAACTCCTACAGATATCATAGGTCTTGATGCGAATAATATAATTTTTAGATTTTGGGATTTTAGATTTTGGGATTTTAGATTTTTGGATTTTAGATTTTGGGATTCTAAATTCTGGGATTCTAGCTTTTGGCAAATCGACCTACAGCAAATATACTACCCATAAATCCTACAAACATACCGAAACTTAAAATAACTATGGGTAAAAATAGAGTTTGAGCAATAGAAAATTGCAAGTTATTTGCCAGAAATTGGATAAATTCTGGTTGCTGAGCAGCAAAATTAGAGACTAATTGCTGGAAAATACTAATAAAACCCCAAGCCATAGCTCCTCCTGAGAGACCAAAAGCCATACCTTGGAATATAAATGGTAAATATATCCAAGCAGATGTAGCTCCTACTAATTGCATTATTTCTATTTCTTGACGTCGCGCCATAACTATTAGGCGAATTGTGGTGTTAATGACTGCAGTTGCTGTCAGTGTTAAAGCCAAAGTGATACCCAAAGAAACTCTATGTAAACCTTGGTTTAGTTGGGTAAGACGTTTTAAGGCTTCATCTACATATTGGACGCTATCAACACCTTGTAATTTAGCTAGCTTCGTCGCTAAGCTCGGCATAATATCTGAATTACGGGCTTTCACCTCAATCTGGTCTACTAAAGGATTTCCGTTTAGCTGTGTTGTTGCACCTTCAAGATCTGAAATTCCTAATTCTTGAACTAGAGAATTCCAAGCTTGTTCTTTATGAATTGTCTTTATTTCAGCGACATCTGGTATTTTTGCGACTAAAGGAATGATTCTATCTGCACTTACATTTGGTTCCATATAGACCGATATTTCCAATTGATTGCCAAATTGGTTGAGGATATTTTCCATTAACCAGGAAGTTTGCAGGCTCATACCAAATAAAAATAGTAGTACGGTAACTGTACTGAGCGCCGCCCAATTCATCCATCCACCACGTCGTAAACCCAAAAAAGTTTCTTTGAGCAAATAATCTATTTGAGTCAGGACTTTCAACATTGTTTTTCCCCAAATAACGCAAGGATTTTGAATTGTTTCGGAACAATTCATTGTAAATATCTCAACTTGAAATGTCTCTAAGTTTTTGGTGGTTATATATTTATGTCAAAAATTTATGTCAAAAATTTATGTCAAAAATATTTATGTCAAAAATATTTATGTCAAAAATATTCGTTCTGTTGAGCCCTGATCCTTTAAAAAACTTTACTTATAAATTCTTGGCATAAACTACAAGGTTGTAATTTTTATTTCTACTTCAGGTGGTAAAATTACTTCATAAGACTTAGATTAAATCACTCAACAAAAAACATTGCTGCTATTTCTCTAATCTTTACCATTGAGAAACTTTCATGTGAAAGCCAAATAAATCTAAATCAAATTTTGCCCACACGTGGACGATAAACTTGTATGTGTTGCTTCTAGCAATGAGTAATGTTCTTCAAAGCAAGCTCTGTCCTGACTCTTGATATCGAAAGCCACAAAAAACTGCTATCCTACAACCTGTAGCAAAATGTATGTCCCGACCACAGGCATCTGAAAATGGCTCCAGACTATCATCGCGTAAAGCTAAGAGGTAAATCCTTTAAAGGTCAAGATTTAACCGGCGTAGACTTTTCCTACTCCGATATTCGAGGTGCAAATTTTACAGGTGCAATTCTTAGAGGCGCAAATTTCAGTCATGCTAAAGCAGGACTGCAGCGTCGTTGGTTTGTGATATTAGTTATCTTTTCATTACTATTATCCCTACTGTCCGGAAGTATTGCAGCAGTTGGCGGTTCTCTGGTTGGGTTTGTTTTAACCGAGCAGAACCAACCAAATCTGTATGTCGGTGTTGCTAGTTTAATTGTTTTAGTAATATTCTTTCTTTTGGCGATCCGTAAAGGCATAGTTGCTGCAACTGGGTTTTTAGCAGTTGCAGTCGCGTGGGTCGCTGTTGCTGCAGTTGCGTGGGCTGGTATAGTCGCAGTTGCATGGGCTGGATTAGCAGCAGATACGGGCGCAATGGGTTTGGCTCAATTAGTCGCGGTAATTGTTACTGGTGCAGTTGGTGTTGTAGTGTCAGCAACTGGAGCTGTAATTGTTTCAGGTGCTGCAGCCTTAGCTGGTGCAGTTGCAGGTGTATTTGCAGTGACTATGACTGTGGCGATCGCCGGATGCGTTTCTGGCATTATAGCCGTAGCTGCATCAACAGTTGGCGTATTAGCTGGAGGTGTTGCAGCAGCTGTAGGAATTTCGGTTGTATTACTGGCATCCTATGTTGGCTGTTCTGCTCTTGCAGGAGATAAGAAACAAAAATTAATTCGCAACATCATAGTTAACATCGCAGCGAAGTATGGAACTACATTTCAAGGTGCAAATTTAACTGATGCTGATTTTACTCAAACAAAGCTTAAAAATACGAATTTAAATAAGGCAAACTTAACTCGTACTTGCTGGTTTCAGGTGAAAAAGTTACGTTTGGCTGCTTTTGAGAATACTTACTTGGAAAAGGAAGATTTACGAGAGCTTGTAATTACTAAGCAGCTACAAAATCGCAACTGTGATGGCTGGGATTTGCAAGGAATTAATTTAGCAGGAGCAAATCTCAAGGATGTTAGCTTGACTGGGGCTAACTTGAGTGAATCTAATTTGCAAAATGCCGATATTTCTCGAGGTAAACTAGTACAAGCACATGTGGATAAAACTGATTTTCGTGGAGCAAATTTAACCGGTGCATATATTGAAGATTGGCGGATTTCACCTGACACCAAATTAGAAAATGTCAAATGTGAATATATCTTTTTACGGGTTCCCACAACTGAAAATCCCAATCCAAATCGCCTTCCTAGCAATTGGGAAGAAACTTTTTCCGAAGGTGAATTTGCAAAATCTGTAAGTCCCTTATCAAAATTACCAAATTTATAGCCTAAGTATAATTTCATTATTAATTAATATTGATAATATTATTTCTATTTCCGAAATTAACGGAGTTTTTACTGTAGGAAAAATAGGTATCAAGATTTTGTTACAAGCAGACTAGGTATAAAGTTTGTCTTCAGGCAAAGTAGATATCAGTTTTTTGCTTTTACTACCTTCAACTACTGAAGTCGTAATCTTATTTACTAATATTAGAGTGTCGATAATTTAGGTAATTTGCTTCTTATAAATTTTGATTCTTATAAACTTTGGTTTAGTTGATCGCAATCTACAATTCAAAATCATTAAAATTATAAGTATCAATTGTAACTGCAATTAGTTAACTTCGATTTCTATTTGCAAAAAGCTATTTGCGTTGCAACGAAATCTAAATTTTATTTCCAATATAACTTTTACTCAGACAATTTTTACTTGCAAAATCAATCAAGGAGATATCATGCCACAAGAACGTGAAGTAAATATTACTCCTCAAGGAGATGCAATTGGTGTTGTGATTGGCGATTCCAACAATTTAAAAGGAATCCTCACAAAAACCAGTGGGGATCTAGCAAATACAAATAACGATACACCTCCAGTTGTTCAGCCGAGATAAGTTTTAGGTTGTAATATTGGTTATTTTGCTAGCTGTATCTTTTTAAAGTTTTGAATACTTAAAATGTATTACTTTTAGCAGGAAATCCAGTTAAATTCTCAGCTGAAAAGAGGTGAAATATGTACTACTACAAAAACCTTATTTTTTATCTGTAAATCTATTATTATTAAGGAGATATAATGCCTCAAGAACGTGAAATTAATATTAACCCCCAAGGAGATGCTATCGGTGTTGTTGTAGGTAGCTATAATAATTTAGAGGGTGTTCTAACAAAAACTAGTGGTGATATAGCTAATATTAGTAACGATCCACCCCAAGCAGCAAATTTAGCTGTCAAACCTATGAGAAAACCTCTATCATCAGAATTAGAAAAACCAATAGAAAAAGATTCGGAGATTCCAGCAGACGAAGAAGACAATGCTCTTGATGAAGGCAATTCTTTCAAAATGATTAATCCATCTGGTAGTTTAGAGATGGTTCCCACTAACAGTGATGAGTTATTATCAGATGAACCATAAATAAATCCAGATATGATGAACCCTTTACATGAAACCCTAGGAAGGGTTTGAAAGGATATAAAATAAATCTTAGAGCGCCCAAAAGTTATCGGTTAGGGGCGCTTATCATATTTTTTCTTGGGTATTTGGTACAAAGCCGCAAAAATTGATTATTCCTTAAATTTGGGTAAATTCTATACTTATTCAAACTAGACAAACATCTCAAATTGTTAAGATTATAGAACCAGAAACGTATAAAACCTAATCTCAAAAAGTGAGTTAAAAGATTATGCCATCGGGAATTGCTGTTGAAAAAAAGAAGTTGAAAAATCCTCCCTTACAACTTCATTATTTGGGTGATCGCGTATTGCGTCAAAATACAAAGCGAATTGCCAAGGTAGATGATGAAACCCGTCAATTGATACGGGAAATGCTGCAAACAATGTATAGTAATGATGGTATTGGTTTAGCAGCACCCCAAGTGGGAGTTCACAAGCAGTTAATTGTAGTTGATGTTGAACCGGACAATCCAGCTAACCCCCCATTAATTTTGATTAATCCTACGATCAAAAAATTTAGTAAAGAAATCTGTCAAGCACAAGAAGGTTGCTTGAGTATACCAGGGGTTTATATGGATGTAACCCGTCCCCAGGTAGTCGAAGTCAGTTATAAAGACGAAAATGGGCGTCCTCGGACAATCAAAGCAGGAGATTTACTTGGACGCTGTATTCAACATGAGATGGATCACCTTAACGGTGTGGTGTTTGTAGATCGTGTAGATAATTCTTTAGCTTTAGCACAAGAATTATCTAAACACGGTTTTTCTCAACAAGCTGTAAAACCAGTAGTATAGGGCGATCAACAAGTGGGTATATTAACTCCAAAAAGTGGACTACTTTTATTAGGTTCTTGCATCACCGCAATTGCAGGTGTCGGTTCAATTTTTGAACTTTCTTCTGGGGAACCAGATTACGGAGTTCAAGTTACCTCAATTATTTTAGGTTTAAGTATTCCTTTGACAGCATTATTTTTTATTGCTGCAGTTAGGGATGCAAGGGCTAATATTAAGTAAGCATCAGGTATGAATAAAGGAAAAGGGAAAGGATAAGGGAAGAATTACCCTTCGACCTTTTACCTTTACCTTTTATCTAGATCGTCAATCACGAATCTGATTTAGAAGAATATTTCTCCAAAAGCATTTAAAATTACTGACTTATAATATTTTTTCGTTTAATGCAGATATATTGTTTTATGCATCTCTACTAATCATTTTTTTATAAATAGGACTTACGCAAAATTAACGTAATTACGTCATTACGTATGACTAACGTCACGCTTTGCTAACAGCTACGCTGCGGGCTAGCGTTAGCGACGTAATCTCCTGAGACGC
>JGI1201J43222_100398_pt1 | contig 9812 bp, 8 predicted proteins | sample MastesBC008_FD_43222 | JGI IMG/M metagenome (IMG submission 43222) | reverse complement strand
CATTACCCATTACCCATTACCCATTACCCATTACTCATTACTTATTACTCATTACTTATTACTTACCCATTCATCTTCAATCATCTCAACCCTACAATCAAATAAAGGCTTGTATAGTTTTTATAAAAGCTATTTATACATATGAGAATCCATTGATAAAATCTGTTGGCGGCAATCAAATAAACTTCCACATATGAAACTCTCTCAACTTCGAGCCGTAGTTGCAGTAGCAGATAGTGGTAATTTCAGTGAAGCAGCTTTGGAATTACAAATTACCCAACCAGCAATCAGTTATGCGATCGCAACTTTGGAAGAACAATTGGGTGTAGCTTTATTTGCTAGAGGGCGTCGTGGTGCAGTATTGACACCGGCAGGAGAACGGATTGTATCCCATGCTCGGCAGGCTTTGCAGCATTTAGAAATGATGCAACAAGAGGCAAATATACATAGAGGTTTGCGTGGCGGTCAGGTACGAATTGCTTCCTTCCGTAGTGTTGCAACTCATTTATTACCGAAAGCGATCGCCAAGTTTAACAAACAATTTCCCGAAGTTTCAGTAAGCATTATCGAGCGTCCTAATTTTATTGACATCGAAGATTTTTTACGTCAGGGACGGGCTGACATTGGGACAACATATTTACCAACTGGTGACGAGTTTGAAGCTTGGGAAATTCTTCGGGATGAGTATGTTGCTTTACTTGTATCGAATAACAAATCTAGAGCGACACAAATTACTTGGGAAGATTTAGCAGCATATCCGCCAGTTATGCTTCCTGCTTTACCATGTGGAAGACCAATTCATAAACACCTGAAAACTGTTGCACCAATTATGAATACTACCAGCGAACTTCAGGAAGATTCTACTGTTGTAAGTATGGTAAACCAGGGATTTTCAGCAGCAATCATCCCTCGTTTAGCAGCCGCACCAATTCCTTCCCAGGTGCAAGTGTATAGTTTACCGGTACCTCTTCAACGAGTGATTGGAGTTGTAGTTCTTAAGAGTGCTCTCCATATTCCAGCGGTTTTTACATTTTTGGATATGCTCCGGAAGTTTGATTTTCAGGGTTTAGCACGCGTTATTTAACTTTTTTCAAATCAACACATAATTTGCATCATTTCAAGCCTTAAAAGTAAGAATGGGATGCATGCGAGCAACCACTTGAACTAATCCCGCTCGTACTTGAACATCAATTACTGGTGCGATCGGTTTATAAGCAGCAGGTGCTTCTTCAATCCGACGTTCTGCTCGTAATGTAATGCAATCGACTCCAGTTAACCCTAATTTATCTTCACTTTCCCGATTTCCCTTGCGACTTAAATCAAAGCGAGAACGCAATCTTCCCGCACCATGGGAAGCTGAACAGCACCAATCTGAATTTCCTAAACCCATCAAAAGATAGGATGGTGTACCCATAGAACCAGGTATAATAACAGGCTGACCGACATGAGCGGGACACGCACCTTTACGAGTAACCCAACCTTGTCCTTCAGGAAGTGTAATATTGTGCGGTAGGTCGTAGACTAATGGAGCTTCCAAATCGCCATAAACTTGGCGCAATCGCAATCGTAATAACTCGGCTAAAAGCAATCGATTGACAAATGCATAGTTTGCAGCAGTTGCTTCAGCTTCCAGATAATCAGTAACTGACTCCGGATGGGTAATTGATGAAAGAGGAAACAAACGGGAATCGGGATACTTTAACCCTTCGCTCCATAATTTCCGAGCCCAATCGCGCCACATTCCACCAATATACTTTCCAACATTGCGAGACCCTGAGTGAATCATGAATGCAAGTTGTCCTTTTTTAACTCCCCACCGATAAGCAAGTTTAGGATTTGTAATCTGCTCCACCCATTGGACCTCAACAAAGTGATTTCCACCACCAATAGTTGCTAGTCCACCATCCCGAACTAATCCCGATTCTGGAACTAATTCTTGCGGAGCCCATTTTATGTGTCCTGACATTGAACCATTGAGAAAAATGCGATCAATTTCAGTTGCAATCTGATTGATGTCTGATCGCACAAAATTTCCTGTTGATTTATCCAACATTGAATCTAACCACCCAGTTACACCATCTTGAAACAACGCTTTCATGGTGCGAGCAGCCATGGTTACATCTCGTTTTCCAAAAAAGAAATCACCTTTCATTAACTCAACAAAGCGATCGCGTCGTGCTAAAAATTTCTCAGCAGATAAATCAGCAACATGCAAACGCATCCCACAGTTAATGTCCGATCCGACAGCTGCAGGAATAACTTGTCCTGATGTTTGGACAACGGAGCCGATTGCAACTCCTGCATCACCGGGATGAAAATCAGGAGTTGCACATACATGACAAATATTTCCTCCCTTTGGATGTTTTGCATTTGCTAAGTTTGCTAATTGTTTGAGAGCTTTTGCTTCAACAGGAAAGCTTGCAGGTAAAAGAACTTCGGCGATGGGTGCATCAGGAGAATCTACCCACCGTGCAGAATAAGATTGATTATTATATTGAACGTCAAGACCTTGTCGAGCCAATGCTCGCAGAAGACGTGAAATATTTTTCGACTGCATATAACTACGGTCAAAGAACTAAATAAGTAGTGTTTAGTTTTGAAGCGATCTTGACTTGGGTTCAGCAGCCGCAGTCAATTTCTAAATCACCAATATCCCATTGAAACTAGAGATACTGTGAATTTTACAGTCAAAGATTTTTAGTTGAAGAATCTAATGCTTCATATATTTTATAGCACAGATTCATAGCACAGAATTGATTTTACCAATCCCTTAAGTTAGCACCTTAAAACCTTTATCTTTACTAGCGCTCCCAAAAAAATCATTGCAAACTAAAGATATCAATTATTTCAACTGTGTTTCAGGCTTCTTGCAACAACGCCGATAACTCATCTCTCCGGAGAGTTTTCTTTATTATTGTTGCTAATTAATAGACAAATATATACATTTCCCTACTGATATTCAACTAACAAAAAACCCAACTGTTAACTGATAACTGTTAACTGATATAAAACCATGACTAATACTATTGTTAACCCTGCGGAAACTCCCCAAGTAACGCAGCAGCTTTCGGAAAACATTATTTTGACAACTTTAGATGATTTGTATAACTGGGCGAAAATGTCCAGTTTATACCCCATGATGTTTGGTACAGCTTGCTGTTTTATGGAATTTATGGCGGCTTATGCTTCCCGCTTTGATATGGAAAGGTACGGCATGATACCTCGTGCCACCCCCAGACAAGCAGATTTACTGATTACTGCGGGAACTATCACCATGAAGTATGCACCTAATTTAGTGCGTCTTTACGAACAAATGCCAGAACCCAAATACGTAATTGCTATGGGCGCTTGTACCATTACTGGGGGTATGTTTAGTGTAGACTCTCCCAGTGCCGTTCGGGGTGTAGATAAATTAATTCCAGTTGATGTTTATATCCCTGGATGTCCTCCCAGACCTGAAGCTGTAGTTGATGCAGTTATTAAATTACGGAAAAAAATTGCTAACCAAAGCATTCAAGAATTATCACAACTTCAGCAAACCCATCGCTATTACAGTACTCCCCATAAAATGAAAGTAGTATCACCAATAAACGATGGTAAATATTTGAACACTGCTAAGAGAAATAACCCACCAACAGAGATTACTCAAGCTACGGATTTACCTCTACCATTTACACAACAGTCAAAGCAAAAAGCTGAATGAGGAAGGAGTCAGGAGCCAGAATAGTGCGCAATAGCGCACCGCTTTGCTAACAGAAGTCAGAAGTCAGAATTAGATATATCTCGAAACTAAAAGTTCTATCTAAAGACTATCCCATTTCTGATTCCTGTCTCTTGGATTCTGCTATATTTTGTTTTTTTATTTATAGCAGATTGTAACTAAGTTAGGTACGGTTCAAAAAATGAAAGTCAGTTATTTATAAAGCGGATTCTACTCCTGACTTCTGTCTCCTGACTCCTGTTAGCAAAGCGAGGTACTATATGTTTGTGTTTGGGAAGTTTATTCAAAAAAGCCCATGCGAATAAATAAAATTAAACAAATCCAAACTGCGATATCTTACACTAAATCAGAAAACTATGGCGATTTTGCAATTCTTAAAGCTGATATTTTAGGAGCTAAAGCTTCACCAGAAATCGCTGATAAATTAACGAATGTTGTGGGATATTATCCCAAAATAAATTTAGATGAATTAATTCAGTATCCTCCTGGAAGTTTTGGGAGACAATACGCCGAACATATGAAATTAAATCATCTTAAACCCTTAAATATCAGCCCAGAATTATCAGAAGTTGCGAAGCGTAATGTATTTGCTTTGCGATATGTGATTACTCACGATATTTTTCATGTATTACTAGACTTTGATACTAGCTATGCTGGAGAAATTGGCGTTCTAAGTTTTGCAGTAGCCCAAAACTATAGTAAATCACAAAGAATTAGCCTCAGACTTGCAAAATTAATTTATCCTATCCTTGCTCCCCAACAAACCAAAGCGATTCTTTCTAACCTCAAAAAAGGTCGAGAATTAGGAGAGAAAGCAGAATTTTTATTAGGTTATCGCTTTGAAGAGCATTGGAAAGAACCACTTCACCAAATTCAATCTCGACTAGGACTCTCAGAAATAAAAATCTAATATTCTTAAAAACGATTGCTATTACTACTTTCTCTATATTTTAAATCTCTAAACAAATAGTTCAACTACAAAAATCATGACTACAACAACATCAAGCTCTACAATTCAAAATCCAATCAAAAGCCTCCCAGGACCACACGAATCAATATGGTATCAAACTATTTGGGGTGTAACCAAACCAGTTAGTTACTTTAATACCATGCAAAAACGCTACGGAGATATATTTGTCACACCTCAATTTGCAGGACTTCCACCCCAAGTAATTATTAGTAATCCCCAAGCAATCCAGCAAATTTTTACTGCCGATGCTTCTATGTTCCAATCTGGATTAGGAAACCAAATGATCCAGCCAATTGTTGGCGATCTTTCTTTATTATTAATGGATGGCGATCGCCACCTACAAAAGCGTAAATTATTAATGCCTCCTTTTCATGGGGAAAGAATGAAGGCTTATGGAACAACCATTCGTGAAATTACTCGCGAAGCAACGGAAAAATTAACTGTAGGAGAAAAATTTATTGCCCGTCCTTTAATGCAAGAAATTTCCTTGAATGTCATTCTTCGTACCATTTTTGGGCTTAAGAAAGGTAAAAGATATCAACAAATTGAACATGCTCTAATTGGGATGTTAGATATGTTTGACAATCCTGTAAATGCAAGTTTTTTATTTTTTAAACCACTACAGAAAAATCTAGGATTTTTAACTCCTTGGGGAAGATTTATTCAAAAACGAGAATTATTAGATAAATTACTTTATCAAGAAATTAGCGAACGACGCGCTCAAAAAGAACATACCGGTGAAGATATTTTAAGTTTATTATTGTCAGCACGAGATGAAAATGGCGAAGGAATGACAGATGAGGAACTACGCGACGAATTAATGACAATGCTATTTGCTGGACATGAAACAACTGCAAATGCGTTAACTTGGGCTCTATATTGGATTCACTACCTTCCGGAAGTAAAGGAAAAATTACTGCAAGAATTAAGTTCCATTGATGCTGAAAACATAGATGCAATGGAAATAATGGGATTACCTTATCTAAATGCAGTTTGTTCGGAAACTCTGCGAATTTACCCGATTGCTTTCTTTACTTTAGTACGAATTTTACAAGCGCCGATGGAATTAATGGGTTATGAATTCTCTCCGGGAACACCATTAGCACCATGTATTTATTTAACCCATCACAACTCAGATATTTATCCCGAACCAAAGAAATTTAAACCAGAAAGATTTTTGGAAAGAAAGTTTTCTCCCTACGAATATTTACCTTTTGGTGGTGGTAGTCGTAGGTGTTTGGGTTCAGCATTTGCGATATTCGAAATGAAACTCGCACTCGTAACTATACTATCAAAATATTCCCTTAAACTTGCACAGAAACAACCCGTGAAAGCTGTACGTAGAGGAATTGTATTTACACCTTCAGGCGGAGTGTGTTTGACAGTGGACAGTTATCAGTGAACAGTGAACAGTTAACAGTTATCAGTGTTAGCGTTCGCGCAGCACGGTCTCAGCGTGGGGTTAGCCATACAGGTAACAGTCGCCAGTGTTCGCGTAAAGTTCAGCTACAGGTGTTACATGACTTTAACCATATCATGACCAGTTAACTGATAACTGATAACTGTTAGCGCAGCGTGCGCGATAGCGCATTAACTGATTTATTTAAGTGACTCGATCGTGGGGGACGAACCATCAGATTTTACCCAAGCAATTTGAGCAATATCATGACTGTTAGCATATTCTCGAATATATTCAGCATCCTTTTCTTCTAATTGGATTTCTACCCTCACTAAATGGGTTGAGCTTCGCAGTTTTTCTGCATAAGCAAGAGCCGCAGCATAAGCTTGGGGGGATTGAGGTACCACCAGCCAATGACTTGGGGGGATATTCTGCGGTAACTGCTGACTCGAAAGCAATAATTGATGTAAATCTTCAATAAATACTGAAAAACCGATACCAGGAATATCTTCTTTCTGGGGATGATACAGCCCCATTAATCGATCGTAGCGACCACCACGACCTAAAACCTGTGACTGAAATTCAGTATTGCCAATAACTTGAAAAACAATACCCGTATAATAATCAATGGTTTGAATTAAACTCAGATCGAGGATTAATGAAAAATTTCCTTGGGATCCCAATAAATCAACAAGAGACTGTAAATTATTCACCGCTAATTGCTGCGGTTCGTCCAAATCTAACTTACTAACTTGTTGCAAAACCTCCTTTGGATCTCCCCGCAAATCTAGCAAAATTCTTGCTCGTTCTCGCAGTTCGTCGCTCAAAGGTAAATTATCGATAGTGATACGATCCAAATTCGCGATCGCACTACGAACTTCAGGTTGTAAATCTTCAGGAAAAGCAGAAAGAAGCGAGCCTGTAATACCCGCTTCTCCCAATATTAAATGCCAACTTTTTAAACCTACAGCTTCCAAACAGTCTGCAAGTAAAAGTAATATTTCGGCATCAGCGAGTAAACCACCTCCACCCAAGAGTTCCACCCCAGCTTGATAAAACTCCTGTTGGCGATTATGTCTGAGCTCGCCGCTGCGCTGAAAGACATTGGCGTTATAGTACAGACGCTGAGGGTAGTTCACCCCAGCCATTCTTGTAACCGCCGTCCGAGCAATGGAAGCTGTCAGTTCTGGACGCAAACCCAATTCTTCGTTTTCATCACTTTGCAATTGAATTACAGCTGAACGCCCAATAGCTCCCTTCGCCATTAGGGTATCCATACGTTCCAAGGTCGAGGTAATAATCTTGTGATATCCCCAACGGTGAAATACCTGCTGTATTCGTTCTTCGATCCAGGTTTTTTGAGTTACATCTAAGGGTAATAGATCCCTAGCTCCCGCCGGAGGTTGATACACCATTTTATTTTTTCTTTCCACCAAACAAACCGCCAAACAAACCGTTCCCTCCAGATTTATTTGGTTGTTTTGTCCCGGTATTTAGCTTCGCCGCAGACTTAGCACTACCGGGTTTTTGACCTAAAATCTGTTCAATTTTACGTTTTCCCGCTAACGCTTGTTCGTCTTTGGGGTCCAATTGTAGGGTCCGGTCAAAATGGACTTTAGCCATCTTGATTTGATTTTGCTTTAAATAGACCACTCCAAGCAAGCTATGACAACAGCTATTGTTTGGTTCTAATTTCAGAGCATCTTGTAATTCTACCCTGGCTAATGCCAGTTGGTTTTTATTAATCAGCTCTTGAGCGCGGCGAATATACTGACCAGTAGCTGAAATTTCTGGTGAAGGTGTTGATGGTGAATTTTTGGTTGAATTTTTCGGCGATGGAGATGTAAGTGGGGAAGATGAAGTACTACCGTGAGTCTGAGGTGATGCTGTATTTGGTGGAGATGGCGAAAAATTTTTCCCACCATTGCGCATCAAATAAACCACATTTAATTCACTAATTTGGGCAATATTTTCTAAAACTTGCTGTAACGAATCGTACTGGGCTACTGCCATATTTGCGATCGCACTTTGATAAAGATGGTTGATATTAGGAGCGCTAGCCAATTGTCTAGCCCCATCAGTATACAGTTCTACAGAAGCAGATTCTTGAATTAAGCGTCTACCCATTTGCATCAGTATGGCAACATACTCAGCACGAGAACGTTCCTGAGAAAGCTGTTCGTATGCCGGATTAACTAATTTTGAGAGTAAATCACTAGCCAATTGTTTTTCTACCGCGCTACCAGAAGCACAGCGATCGGGGTGCAAGCGTCGCGCAATTTTGAGGTAACGCTTACGAATTTCCTTGGGATCCGCATCCACAGGAATGCCTAAAACAGCATGGTGATCGGTCAAATCGTATTTGAATAACCCACGTTCTATTCTAAAAGACATTTTTGCAGTTATCGTAGCCGATAGATTTTGTCTAGTTTACTCTCATTTCAACAAAATGTAAGATAAGTGACATATAAACTACTGCCAAGAAGCAAGGGGTGGTACTGTTTTTAGGGCTTGACTTAAAGAGTTATGAATATAACCATTAGTTGCGAGAATTCTTCCACTTTCTAAAATGATTGGAGAACCATCATAGGCAGTTACTTTAGCACCGGCTTCTCGGGCAATAACTATACCAGCGACAATATCCCAAGGAGAAAGACCCCTTTCCCAATAACCATCTAATCTTCCACAGGCAACATGTGCTAAATCTAACGATGCAGAACCGCCGCGTCGCACACCTTGGGTTAAATGGGTTAAATGACAAAATTCTGCGTAGTTGTTGTCTGAAGTCTCACGTCGGTCGTAAGCAAATCCCGTAACTAGTAGACTTTTACTCAACTCCGAAATTTGGGAAACTTTAATTGGCTGACGGTTAAGAGTTGCACCCAAGCCTTTTCCAGCTCGAAATAATTCATTGCGGGAAGGATCGTAAATTACTCCGACAGCAGGTTCCCCATCAATTAACAAACCGATAGAAACTGCAAACATCGGGTATTGATGGGCGTAATTAGTCGTACCATCTAGAGGATCCACCGCCCAAAGATATTTATTGTTGCTATTCCCCAAAGCGCCCGACTCTTCCGAAAGAATTGCATGTTCGGGGAAGTGACGCTGTAAAGAATCTAAAATTAGAGCTTCAGAAGCTTTATCCGCAATAGTAACCAGATCTCCAGGACGACCCTTTTCCGTAATAGAATCTTCTAACTTACCGACATAATCCAGTAAAACTGCACCAGCAGCCAACGCCATTTCCGTCGCAACATCAAGAAAAATCTGTAATTCGTTCATTACTTATTACTTTAAGTAGTCATGCAAAATTAATTAAACATTCTTTGAGGTAGGGAACAGGGAACGGGAAACAGCTTGTATAACTCGGCAGTAAATATATAAATAATTTTGCATAAGTAATTATCACTCATTACTCATTATTTCTCCCCAGTCGCCATATGCCGCTTGCGGCGGCACGCAGTGCTATCCCCAATCCCCAATCCCCAATCCCCAAACTTCACCGATATATCCGACGAAATTCACCAGGAGTGAGACGCATAGGTTTTTCTGGATTCCAAATCCCCTTACCCATAAGTCTTGCATATTGTTGGGCGCGTTCTAGACGTAAATCGTATTTGTGGTTGGGGGAGCGGGGAACAAATAGGGCGTAACCTTCCTTAACTAGTTCTTCATTCAAAAGGATTTTATCTTGCCATGCATAAGCCAGCATTCTTCCA
>JGI1201J43222_100397_pt1 | contig 9823 bp, 6 predicted proteins | sample MastesBC008_FD_43222 | JGI IMG/M metagenome (IMG submission 43222) | reverse complement strand
TTTAATGAGATAACTTCCCATTAGTCTCATGAATATCTAAGTCTTGTTTAATAAATATGTACTAAAAAATCTCATCCCCTTGGTGTGTGACAGTTAGGGTGCGGAAGATGGGATCAAAATTATTCACTCAGAATACAAGCGTATTCTAAGTTTTTTCATCAGTAGCTAATTCGAGCAATTAAAAGCGTGACTGGGAAATTTGCCGCATCTTAGTCAAAGCTCTTACCAATGTCTCCTGTTTTTGTATTGAACGTTGTAAATGATTTGTTTGCTTGTGTAAATCTTGTTGTAGCTGATATTCGTGAATTGCAAAGGAAAATTGTTTACCTACCTCATTCGCCAGTTGAATTTCTTCTGTAGACCATTGAGAAATTGGTGTTTTGTTGTACTCTCGCCATGCATTAAGTGACTGACGTGGATATAATTGTCGTTGATCTGAGTCAAACTCTCCAGCCCAAACAGTTTCCTCTTCAACTTTGTTCCGAAAAATACTTAAATATCCTAATAATTTTTGACGGTGATGTAGTGGAATCATTAAGATGCTACGAACTTTAGAACCTTGAAAAGCAACTTGTAGGAAACGCAACCCATGTACTTGATAAATATCTGAAATTGCCCAAATATCATCATAGTTGCCAAACTTATAACGTTCTTGCCAAATACTATATTGCTCCATCAATTTATATTTTGCTAGTTCCGGCATTACAGGTTGTTTCCCGTAGGTATAAACCTTGAGATAATTACTAGAACTCAAGCAGCTTATAAAATCTTCAGGATAGTTACTTTGCTTTTTTTCCCTAATACAAAGTCTTCCACCAGAACCACCGAATGCAACAATAGCCTGTGCTAAAGCTGGCTGTAGCTCTACAGTAGACAAGGAATGTAGCAAGGTTACAATGTGCCTGAGACTACTGTCTCGGGCAGCTTTCTCTGGCATTTGAGATAGTAAGTTACTTTGGACGATCGCGATTGATATTTGATCGACAAGCATCTGCACCAATTCCAAATCTGACTCTGAAATTACACGCGGTTGACTATGATGACAGGCTAACAAGCCCCAGAGTTTTTCGTCATGTATAATGGGCAATACAAGAGAAGATTTAACTCCTATGGCTGTTAAATATTCCAAATGACATGGATCTACAGGACGATAGCGAATCTCTTCAGGGACTATCTCTGTTGTTTCCAAATCATAAACGGCACTTTGAGCGATTTCTTTTGTGTCAACATTTACGATGGAACGTACTCTTACTTTGACATACAATTCACGAGTTTCTGCTGGAATCTCATCTCCCGGAAAATGTAACCCTAGCATAGCCGGTAAACAATTATCGTCTACAGACTCTGCAATGACTTGACCACTACCATCTGGGTTGAACTTACAAACTTTTACCCGATCCATTCCCAGAAACGAACGTAAATCCGCTGCTGCTGCGGTCAAAATAACTTGTAATTCTAAATTTTGGCGGATGTATTTTGTTATTCTGCGTAGTACATCTGTTTGCTTGATATTTTGTTGCATTTGTTATTCCTTGCTAAGGATCGCGATTTTTGGAACTCAAAATTTAGAAATTTATGACCTGATAATTCATGGCTTGAAGTTTATAACCTAAAAATTCATGACTCATAATTCACGATCTATAATTCACGACTTTATAATTCATGACCTATAATTAATCACCTATAATTCATGACCTATAAACTTGTGCTTCGGTAATTTCTAGAGGGTAAAATCAGGTTAATTCATGGTCAAATTCTTGTGTTTCACATACTTCCCAGAAATCACATAATTTCCAAAATTTATATAATTTCTAAAATTCGTATAATTTCTAGAAATATTGAAGCTTTTTATACTTACTTGCATTCGGTTGTATTAGTCTTATTAATGCCACGTGAAACCAGTAGCAAGCTTTGTACAAGAATACCTCAATCGCTGTACTTAACTGTGGAAAACCTATAGATAATACGGAATTTTCCGAGAAAAATAGGTGTCTTGCCGAGATATATAAATTTAGGGTACACACTACAAAAACATGTAATCAACAGGAAATAACAAAGCATTTCATGGGCATTTTTGATGCATATTTATGCAACTTAAACTACCTGGCAAAAAAGTTTAGGTTCTTGATGAACCATTTGAACATTTAAGGATAAATTAACTTCTTATGATTCCTGGAAATAAAAGTTTTTAGATAAATAGTTTACAAAAATTTACAAATCTATACTTAAATAAAATATTTTTTCCTTTTATGCCTGTTTGAGGATTAATTGTAACTTTAGCTAATTAAATTTTTACATTTAATACATGATTTTTATTTATGTTAAGTATAATGATATGCTGTCGATCTGAAATAAAAAGAAATTTAACTCTTTTGAAGAGTTCGAGATATCAGTTATCAAGACAGAGATTTAATACTTTTTGAGCGTAAGCGCGACAGCATACCGGAGTAGGTCATATTCTGATTTTTGACTTCTCCTTATGTGTTGTTCCTAAGCCAAAAGCCCAGTGATGGAAACTGGGCGTTGATAATGAGGTATGTCCTCTATGGCAAGTGATAGAAGTTATCTATAATATGTTCGTGTTTGCTCTAAATATAACTACATCTGCTCTGTATCGATTTCGGAAAATCAAGAATTATCACTCAAAACAGAAATTCGATCTGCAAATTTTTCTAAATTCTCCTTGCGCCACTTAGCATCAGCCTTACGATTTGTTGGTACTTCCAAAATTCTAATTCCTTTAGTTGGTAAAGGATTTAATCTTTGACGTAAATCTTCCCAAGAACTGATTAGCTCATGTTCTACACCATAGGTCGCACACAGCTTAGTAAAATCAATGTTTTGGGGGGTTGCAAATAATTCTTCAAATGGTGGTTCAAACTTAGCAATATCTAACATTTCAAAAATACCACCACCATTGTTGTTAATTAATACAATTGTCAGATGTCCAATAAACTTGTTGCTGAACAAAAAACCGTTAGTATCGTGGAGTAAAGCCAAATCCCCCGTTAACATCACGCTACTTTGCTGAGCATGGGATATTCCCAGAGCGGTGGATAATGTACCATCAATACCATTGGCTCCACGGTTAAAAAATGGTTTGATACCCAATGAATTCGGTTTCCAAAAAAATTCTACATCCCTTACCGGCATACTGTTAGCTATGAAGAGTGGGGTATGGGGTGGTAGTACTTGCGATAACAGCCAAGCAACTTTACCTTCAAATAAATCTGACTTTTGAGCCAAAGTTTTATCGATATTTTTTCTCGCTTGTATCTCTGCTGCAAGCCACATTTGTAGATATGGGTTAGTACTTGGATCTTTTGCTTGAGGTTCAGGAACCTGAATATTTTCTACTGCAGTACGTATATGAGTAGTTCTTCCATGTAATGAATCAATGTTTTGATCGCAAGGATCTATTATCCAACGTTTGGCACCATTAGATATTAACCAATTACGTAAAATTTTACTTGTCGGCATTTCGCCGATTTGAATCACTACTTCCGGTACTAGTTGCTGTGCTAATTGGCGATTCCTTAAAATCAAGTCATAGGTAGAGATAATATTTGGATTGAGGTTGCTGTGGTTTCTTACTGGAGAAAGACCTTCAGCAAGTACTGGGAAATTCAAAGAAACAGCTAATCTAGAAATCGCCTCACAATATTCTTTGGCGTTTTGTGTTTGTGAAACACCAGCAATTATTAGAACTCGTGATGTTTGCAAACCCAATGCTTGTAAAACTTTTTGACTAATAGCTATTCGCCCAGTATTACTTAATTTATTTGGATTGTTGCTAGCTAACCGATCGCTAGTAATTGGTAAATCGAGATTAAGATCTAAATGTGCAAAAAATTCTTCTGCTTGCAGTTCTTTTGTTTTTAGTTTGGAAGTGAACTCACTTAAGTCAAAAAAATCGGGTGTAGGTGCTAGAGGGTCGCGGAAAGGAAGATTTAAATGTACCGCTCCTGGAACTGGATATAAGGAACGTTCCCAAGCATGAATAATTGTTTGTCGTAAGTAAGCCAACATTCTCCAGTCAGGAGAGGGTATAGCTAATTCAGTTTGCCAGTTAGGATAATTACCGTAAAGTCGAAGTTGATTTATAGTTTGTCCAGAATGACAATCCCGTAATTCTTGCGGTCGGTCAGCAGTCAATACTAAAAGTGGTACGCGGCTTTCCTTTGCTTCAATTATGGCTGGGTAAAAATTTGCTCCTGCAGTTCCCGATGTACATACTAGAACAGTTGGTTTACCGGTGACCTTTGCTCTTCCCAAAGCAAAAAACGCAGCAGAACGTTCGTCAAGAATTGGTATAACTTCAATGTCGGGCTTTTGTTGACTAAAAGCAACTGCTAAAGGTGTGGAACGGGAACCCGGACAAATAACAGCACAGCATAGCCCCAAACGCTTTGTGGTTTCCGCTAAAACATACGCCCACAGTTCGTTTACATTTCTAAAATTAATTGTCATCAAGTTACTTTTAACAAAAAATTATCTATGTAGAAGCGTACAGGTTATTGGAAGGTTATATTTTGGCATAAAAGGGAGCAAGGAAATATTAATAGTGTTCAGACTCCAGACCCCACGCTGTTCAGTTCAAAATCTTGGTTTTTTAGTCCTATATTAATTAAAAACAACTCACAAACTAAAATGGACTGCATTCATTTAAAAGAAATCCGCGCTTATGGATACACTGGGTTTTTACCAGAAGAACAGGTATTGGGACAATGGTTTGAAGTCAACACTAGTCTTTATTTAGATATTTCAACTGCTGCTAGTACTGACGATATTAAAGATACTCTAGATTACCGAAGCGTAATTGATTTAATAAAGCATCTGATTAAAACATCCAAATTTGCTCTAGTTGAAAAGTTAGCAGTAACGATAGCTGATTCCATTCTCCAGCAGAGCGATCGCCTAACAAAGGTCGAAGTCACTTTAACTAAGGTAGCAGCACCTATCCCTGATTTTGGGGGCAAAATTAGTATCGAAGTTACTAGAAGCAGGTCAGTTAGTAATTAATTCGCCGGTCTTACAGTAAAAGTTACTTTTAGCTACCAAAATTAATGAAACAAAAATTTATACGCCTGTTTATATGTTCTTTATTACTGATAATTACCTTTGTATTTCCATTTGTACCATTAGTTAAATCAGCAACACCAACTTCCTTATCCTCCATTGAGCAATATTTAACAACGGCTAAATTTCAACAGGGAGAAGCAGCTCTTCTTACTAAGCTCTCTGAAAATCCAAACGATGATAATACACGCTTTGGATTGGGAGTAGTACAACTGATGGGTGGAACTGAAAGATTAATGCAGTCTCTGTACCGTTATGGTTTACAACAAAATGCTGTCACCCAATTCTTTCCAATTTTACGTCTTCCAGTTCCTGCCAATCCTCAACCACAGCCAGTTGCTTACCAAGATACTCGAAATATTCTGCAAAACTTACTCAACGATCTAGATAAAGTCAAAAATACTCTGGAACCAATTAAAGACGATCAAGTTAAACTACCGTTACGCATTGGTCTAACACGAATGGATTTCAATGCTGATGGAAAGTTGGAAGCAAATGAATCTTTTTGGAAAACCTTTAGTTTACTTACAGGAATACGAGCAACAGAAACAACTGCACGAAATTTTGCGATCGCATTTGATGCAGGAGATGTAGTTTGGCTCAAAGGATATTGTAATTTGCTGTCTGCAATGGTTCAGTTTGTTCTAGCTCACGATACAAGTAAATTATTTGACTCTACTGCTCATTTATTGTTTGCTAAACCACAAATTCCTTACCCATTTTTGACTAGTGAAAGGCAAGCATTTGGCTTTAGTATTGCTAATATCAGTGACTTCGTCGCATTGATTCACTTAATTAATTTTCCCGTTGTAGAACCAGAGCGCTTGACTGCTGCTTTACGAAACTTGCAAACAGTGACAGCTTTAAGTCGCCAATCCTGGAAATTGATTTTAGCTGAAACTGATAACGATCGCGAATGGTTACCCAACCCCAAACAGAAAGCAGTTATTCCCAATGCTGTAGTTACTCAACCAATGATTGATAGCTGGTTGAGTTTTCTTGATGAAGCTGACAATCTGCTTGCAGGTAAAAAGTTAATCCCATTCTGGAGAAAGCGTGAAGTTCGTGGGGTTAATTTAAATAAAGCTTTTACTGAGCCCCGTAAATTTGATTTAGTATTGTGGGTGCAGGGAACTGCTGCTGCTCCTTATTTACAGTTTGGCAAACAAACAGATGCGAGTGTTTGGCAAAGATTATTACAGGTTTTCCGAGGACAGTTTTTCCAGTTTGCGGCTTGGTTCAATTAGTACATCTCCACTATAGGAAGGCGACCAAAACCCCGGTTATCTAGAATTGGGGACACAAATTTTTTGACACTCCTCAGTCTGAAAGGCGTGAGCATTCTTCGTTCATAGATTCGGCTTGCTGAGATAGGTTTCTAACTAATGGCTGCGTGCGAAATTCTGTTTCAGAAACTGAAAAATTGAAAGCACGCAGATACGACTTTAGCAAATCTCGCTACAATTGAAGAAGTATCTCTTTGAATCAAATATTCTTGGGTTTTTAGTACTGCCAATTCAGGGTTTTTGAGTAAAAATACCTGAGGGGTAGATATTTTATTAAATCATTTTATGAGTTTTGAGCAAATTAATGCGGTTTATGTGCGCGAGTTAGGTATTGATGACATCGCCCCAGTTTTTCATTTGGGTGAAGAATTATTTACTAGCGATCTATATCCTTATTTATATCGAACTTGGGATGAGTGGGAAGTAATTGGACTTTACAATACGGATCCAGAATATTGTTTAGTTGCTGAAATTGACGAACAACTAGCAGGATTTGTTTTAGGAACGATTATTACTAAGGCTTCCTGGACTTACGGATATATTTTGTGGTTGGGAGTTAGTCCCAAGTTTCAACGTCGGAAAGTTGCAGACAAGTTAGTCGATCGAATTATTGCCCGGATGATTGAAGATGGGGCAAGATTTATGTTGGTAGATACCGACCCAGCGAATACACCTGCGGTGAAGTTTTTTAAGCGTAAAGGTTTTGGTGATGTTCGCCAACATATTGTCTTATCAATGAATTTAGGCAAGCATGAATTCTACAGCAAACTTATAGAATATGAACATCAAAAAGCCGAACGTGCAGGTTATAAGCGATCGCGTCCTGTTCGTAGCCGCAAAGCGGATACAATTACTGGTGAAGTTTCGATTCCTGTGATTGGAAATGAAAATCCTACAATTGAGGAATAATTCTCTTTATTGTCATGCTCGAACAACAGCAACAGTGGATTTTAAAACCAACAGAAAGATTACCGGAGTGGTTCCAAACAGCTGTAAAACAGTATTTATCTGCTAGTGATGGGAAGTTTGCAGCCCAGTTATTATGGCAAAGAGGAATTCGCGAACTTGCTCAGTTGGAAGCTTTCGTTAAAATCCCAAATTATAAACCTGCGAGTCCATTTGCTTTTGCACAGGAAATGGAACTGGCGATGGAACGCTTAAAAAAAGCATGGGAAGTTAAGGAAAAAATTTGTATTTGGGGAGATTTCGACGCTGACGGTATTACTTCCACTGCTGTTTTATGGGATGGTTTGGGAGAGTTTTTTTGCAAACATACCCAGTTGATTTACTACATTCCCAATCGGTTTACGGAATCCCACGGTTTAAATATTGCGGGAATAGATCGAGTTTTTGAGCAAGGTTGTCAGTTAATTATTACCTGTGATACTGGCAGCACTAATATTAGTGAAATTACTTATGCAAATCAATTAGGTATAGATGTTATAGTTACTGACCATCACACCTTACCTCCGGAACGTCCTCCAGTAAAAGCAATTATTAATCCCCGATATTTACCTGAGGAACACCCACTTTACCATCTTTCCGGGGTTGCAGTAGCTTACAAACTGGTAGAAGCACTTTACCAAACCTTACCTCAAGAGCCTCAACACCCACTATCCGACTTATTAGATTTAGTTGCTGTGGGTTTAATCGCAGACTTAGTACAGTTGAGTGGAGATTGTCGCTATCTGGCTCAAGTGGGAATTAACAAGCTGCAGCAGGATTTTAAACTGACTCCAGAAACCAGACGCAGACCGGGCGTAGGAAGATTATTAGAACTTTGTCAAAGAAATGGCGATCGCCCCACAGATATTTCTTTCGGTTTGGGTCCGCGAATTAATGCTGTGAGTAGAATTCAAGGCGATGCATCTTTTTGCGTGGAATTACTCACAAGTCGCGATCGCGATCGAGTTCAAGAGTTAGCCGAATTCACAGAGTTAGCTAATACTCGCCGTAAGTCCCTGCAAAAAGACGTTGCGAACCAAGTAACTCAAAAACTAAATCAATTAGATTTATCAACTACCAGCGTGATTGTTTTGTCCGACCCCCAATGGGCTGTGGGTGTCTTGGGTTTAGTCGCCGGACAAGTAGCACAGGAAACAGGTCGTCCGACTATTTTGTTGAGTACAGAAGCTCCAACATCTTCAGAAGAAAACGATGATTCACAAGTTTTCGCCCGTGGTTCTGCCCGCTCAATCAATGGGGTAGATTTATACAAACTAGTAAAAGACCAAGCCCACTTATTGCATCGTTTTGGCGGACATCCCTTTGCTGCAGGTTTGAGTTTAGCAGTAGAAAATATTCCTTTATTTACCGAAGCAATTAACCAACAGTTGCGTCAGACTTTAGCGGGTACTGTCCTCACCCCTACCATAGAAGTAGATTTAACAGTTAACGTCGCAGACTTAGGTAAAGAATTATTTTTCGAGTTGAAATTAATTGAACCTTGCGGAATGGGAAACCCCGTCCCTAAACTCCTAATTCAAAACTGCTGGTTTGAAAATACTTGGCATCGCAATCAACAAGATTCGCGGGGAAAGAAAGTACAATACATCAAAAGTGAATTTAATCTCAAAGACGAATCCACAAATAAACCCTTCCCTGGTGTGTGGTGGGGACATTATAAAGATGAAATTCCTCCGGGACGTTGTGATTGTTTAGTCGAACTTGATTACAACACCTATAAGAGACGTTATGAAGTCAGATTGCTTGCGGTTCGTCCTGCGCTTGACTCTGCTTTTAATATTCAACAGCGCACATCGATAATTGACTGGCGAAATCCTGAAATAGCAGAACTTCAAAAGCAAGAAGATGAAATTCTTACTAAAACCCTAGTAGTAGAAAAATGTCCCAGAAGTTGGGATGACCTACGCGCTTGGTTGCGGCGATCGCTCCACGCAGGACAACCACTAGCGATCGCATGGTCAAAACCTCAATTTCAATCGCCGAGTCAAATTTGGTTAACCTTAGTTGGAATTGCAAAATATCTCAGTCGTACCCGTGAAACAGTGACTCGGATCCAACTTTTGGAAAAACTAGATATTGGTGATTATTCTTTGCAGTTAGGTTTGAAAGCTTTACGTTTGTTAGGTTTTTCTCTTCAAAGACAAGACAGGAATTTGCAGTTTGAGCAAAAATTATCTACTAAATCCCAGGATTTGGAAACAGCAATTAATCAGTTTTTGGCTGCGATTAAGGAAGAACAGTTTCAGCAACAGTATTTTGCTGCGGTTCCCTTGTCAGCGATTCAAGTTGTTGCGTCGGAGATAAAGGGTATTGGCGATTAGGGATTAGTGGGAATTAGCTATATTTTTTTCTTAAATCTAGCAACTTGCAACAACCTCATTGAGTTCGAATTCTCGTTTTGAAATAAATTATCATTAAATCCAAAATTCTACCTTGAAATAAATGATGCTGTTGGTCAATTCTCACAGGGTTAAACCCCTCGCCCTCAAAAC
>JGI1201J43222_100396_pt1 | contig 9850 bp, 8 predicted proteins | sample MastesBC008_FD_43222 | JGI IMG/M metagenome (IMG submission 43222) | reverse complement strand
CGTCTCTACCGGAGAATCTGTTGCAATGATTTATTGAATTGGTATAACTTTTCAATTCTAATTTTTAGGAACTTTGTGATTAATATTTTTGTCAGAATGGATTTAATTCTTTTACCAAAGTGATAGGGCACTTTGTTTATAAAATTTTATTACTATTTTCCTTTTTCGAATAAAGCAGCTTACCTTAATAAGAGAGAAATCTATTCAAATTTCCCCCTAAAAAAGAAAATTTAGGGTATCTAAAAGAATCTAAAATAAAAATTTTTGCCTATAACTAGCAATTTGGGTTAGCATCCATATTGCATTATGGCATACAGCAAATAAAAATTTAAAAGCTATCTGGAGCGAGGAGTTGCTGGTTGACTTTTGATTTTATCTAAGCTAAAAGCTGCAACACCAAAAGTAATTAGTAAAACTCCAATAATTTGAATTATTCCTAATTCTTCCTGAATAATTATACCCGCACAAATTACAGTTAAAACTGGCACAATAGCACCAAATACTCCTGCTCTTGTTGCACCAAGTTTGCGGACTCCAAAATTATTCAGTAAATAGCCAAGAATTGTCATTACACCCAAAGCGAAACTAATTAGTATCAAGTCAAAAAGGTTTGTTTGATTGACTTCTAAACCCCAATCCACAGGTAAGGGAATTATCAAGCCAATGAAAGATAGTACCAACATCGTACAGAAATTGATTGCGGTAAAAGAGATTGGATGTAGTTTCGCCGCACAAATTCGAGTGAAAATTATATAAAATGCAAAAGCGATCCCCGCACCAAAAGCTGCACTACTTCCATTAGTGACATTCTCTATTCCGATCCCCAAACCTGCAACCAAAAGCAATAATTCTCCCAAACCAATGGTGCACATTGCACCCACTCGAAAACGAGAAGGGCGATCGCGAAATAGAAACCACGATAAAAGACCACTAACTACTGGATAGATAAATATTAAAGATGTCGCCATTCCGGTAGGTATTTGTCCAAGAGCAATATAAGTCAATACCTGGGACAAAAATAAAAAGCTACCACTGACAATTGATAAAATTAGGAGACGCTTGGAATTTTTTCGCCCTGCAGATGCTTTTCCTCTAAATGATTTAATGAGATTTTGTAAATCTTGCCATACTCGTGGATGAAGAATTGGTGCTAAAACAAACATTAGCGGTACTACCACTAACATCCTGAGCATTAACAGCAACATAGAATTACCCAAAGTTGGAGCAATCAAGCTCTCCATATCAAGTACGCCAAAAATTTCCGAGTTTGGTTGGACAATAATCTTGATCGTCAGATTATAAAGTGCCGACACCAAAGACGAGAGAAAAATTAAAATTAATCCAGTACGAGACGTTATTAGTTGCTTCGTAGTTTGTGTTGTCTGTCTTGTAGATCGCCCTTGGGGTGTATTGTCGCGCCGAATTTGGGGTGGTGCTGATGGGGTTATAGCTGGTAAGGAGTCTGTAGATGTGGATATAAGAGACTCAGACCGTTCGGATTGAGGTGGAGGGGTAATAATTTCCTGTGGTGATACTTCTCTTGCAGGAATTGATTTTGCAGGAATTGGAGTTACATTCGCTTCAGGAGAAAGATCGTTTTGTAGTTTTGTATCCCCAGAACGGTTATATATTCCCGAGTTGGGATGAATTTCAAAAGGACTTTCTTCTTCTTCAGTTGGTTTCAATTCTGATGGTGTTGGTTCTATCGGAGGACTGGAAGCTTCTAAAGTCAAATTGTCTTCTGTGACTCCTTCCAATTCCGCACGTAAACGTTCGACCAGTTCTGTTAAAATCACCTCTCCTTGCTGTTGTCGGTTGTACATTCGCGACAACTGTTGAGAAATACTGCTTTGATAATTATTAATTTCTTGCTGTAGGGAACTCAAACTGACAGTTAGAGCACCTTCTAAAGCATCAAGTAACTGCGCGTTACTCTGTTCAAATTCTGCAGCATTTAATTGTAAATTACTTTGTAAATTACTTTCGCTTCCAGAAGGAATTCCACTTGCTCGATTGGCTAAGCTCTCCAATGAAGATTGAAGTTGGGTGGATAAATGATTTGCTAAAACCTGTGCGACTTGGCGTACCAAAGCTTGAATTTCACCCAAGTCTCGTCCTTGCTGTAACTGTTCTTTTTCTTCCTGTAAACGTCTGATATCGTCCGCTAAACGGATTTTCTCTCGTTCTAAGCGCTTAATATCTTCTCGCAATGACTTGAGCAAATTACGCTGGATAACTTGCAAATCCTCAGTAACAGCTTTTAAGGCGGTCTGTGCTGCTGTGGATGGATCGCCATTGGATCTTGGATTTTTTGGTCGCCTCTCAAATCGCCCCATTACTCTTTTACCTTTGACCCTCTGAGGATGAAGCTGTTTCTGATTTATTTTTTAGTGCTGACAGTTTAGCTGTGTTCTGCATTGTGCCAGATTAAAGCATAAAGTTTAAATCAAATAAGATTGACTAAATATTATTTATATAAAAATATTTACACAAAATTATTTACACAAAATTATTTCTTAGTAACAAATATTTACTGAAATGATGCGTAGCCCAATAACAGTCATATTTTTATCATAAAAACTTACCTAAAATCTAGAACGCTCAGACTAATTCAGTTTAGTACAGCTAAAAAAAATTGGAGATTTAATATTTGGAGTGACTCAGATAAAAATTATTTTCTGCATCTCTCCGAGATATTTACTCAAGTTGACAATAATTTAATGCCCCCAGTAATTATTAAACATATAGTATTTCTCTAGTGATAGTTTGTGACAAAAAATACTATTACCTACAAATATAAATTTCCATATGTTCGCAAATAGCAATCGAAGTATGAGAAATGTAGATAATGAGTAAATCTGCTTGTAAACAAACATTAGCCATAAAACATTAATCGTCAACTATTTACCATTCAAATATTCTTTGCTTAGTCAGTGCAAAATTACCTATTTGATTACTTTGTCTTTCTAACCCACCAGAAGCAAAACACTAAAAATAGTTGCACTTAAAAGTGCGCTGACAGGAATAGTAATAAACCAAGCTGCAGCAATTCCTCGAATAGTACCTAACTGGAGTGAATCAGAATTTTGCATTAACCCAATTCCCACAACAGCACCAACTAGAGCATGGGAAGTAGAAACAGGTAAACCCAGGGTGGATGCAAGTAAAACAGTTGTAGCAGTAGCCAGTTCAGCACAGAATCCACTACTAGGTTCCAAAGTAATAATATTTTCCCCAATAGTCGCAATGACTTTTTTCCCCCATACTCCCAAACCGGTAATGATACCGACTCCACCAACAATTAAAACCCAAATCGGAATATTGAGATCATCACCAGGAACGTTACCAGTGTTTTTGATATATACAATCGCAGCCAAAGGTGCGATCGCATTTCCGACATCATTAGAACCATGAGCAAAAGCAACAAAGCAAGCACTGACCAACTGGAAGCGAGAAAAAATATTTTCAATCGGAGATTGGGAATAGGAAGTGTTTTGTTTTTTCGTAATTACATCTAATTGTCGCCAACTGTAAATGGTGAGTCCGAGTGCACCTGTCACACCTGCAAACAAGGAAAGATCACGCTTGAGAATATTTATCCCTATTTGCTCGAGTAAAAAATTACTTATTTTTGGAGTAAGTGTGGGTAAAACAATCGCACCGAATATTCCAAACAATATCAGGCTTAACCAAGGTATCCACTCCCTCAAGTAAGATAGTGGTTCTGGTTTATCTAAAATCCAAAAACGAATTTGTTTGTATAAAAAAGTAGAAAAAAAACCACTAATCACAGGGGTTAACACCCATCCAAAAGTAATCTCTTCAATTGACAACCAATCAATTGCAGTTGCACCTACAGCAACCCAGCTAAATCCAGCGATCGCACCAACAACAGCATGAGAGGAAGATACCGGTAAACCTTTAAAAGTTGCAATTTGCAACCATAGACCGCAAGCAAGCAAAACTGCGATCATTCCGGTAACTAAAATCTGAGGTTGATATGCAAATAATTCTGGATTAATAATTTCACCAGCTAACCGCTTGGAAACTTGATGTCCGAATAACACTGCGCCACTAAACTCTAAGATCCCAGCGATGATTAATGCTTGTTTTAGAGTAACAGCTTTAGAACCGACGGAAGTCCCCATGGAATTTGCGACATCATTTGCACCCAGATTCCAGGCGATATAAAATCCCAATAAAATAACTACCGGTAAACTATCAAGCATTTAATATTATTTATTGTTTTAACAATATTATTTACCTAGAAAGAAAATAATAGCTAAATAAAGAACATCATTTTTTTGAAAAAAGTCTTACAATCTGATGAATTACTACTTTAGAGTGATGTTTTAAAAATAACTTTTTAGTAATAAAACATTTTTGCTTACTAATTTTTACTTTCTGAAAATGTCAGCATAACTTGAAGTAATCAATAGGTTATGGCTGATAGAGGCTGATAGAACGCTGCAGAGATTTATTGAACTTGAAAGCGGAGATTTTGGGAAATGAAGATTCGAGTAGGGATTAACGGCTTCGGACGTATCGGTCGTCTTGCTTTAAGAGCGGGATTGAACTCAGAAAATATAGAGTTCGTGCACGTCAACGATCCATTTATCGGCTTACAGGGAGCAGCACATCTACTTGAATTTGATTCCGTCCATGGTCGATGGGAACGTAGTACCTCTATTGAAAATGGAAAAATTCGGGTTGACGGTAAACTCGGAGAAGATCTGCAAAGCAATCACCTGTTGACATTCAGCGAAGGTACGACACCAAAAGATGTACCATGGCAAGATTTAGGTGTTGATATAGTTTTGGAATGTAGTGGCAAATTTCGGACTCTAAATACACTAGAGACTTATCTTCACCACGGGGTACGTAAAGTTATTGTATCTGCTCCAGTCAAAGAAGAAGTATTGAACATTGTGATGGGGTGTAATGACCACCTATATAACCCAGACAAACATGACATCATTACAGCAGCCTCTTGTACAACGAATTGCTTAGCTCCGATTGTTAAAGTGATTCATTATGGTATCGGTATTGAACGTGGGGTTGTAACAACTGTTCATGACGTAACGAATACTCAAGTAATCGTCGATGCGCCACATAAAGACCTGCGTCGCTCGCGTTCTGCAATTCAAAATCTGATTCCAACAACTACCGGCTCAGCAACTGCGATCGCAATGATCTACCCTGAATTAAAAGGTAAGCTTAACGGAATTGCTGTACGTGTCCCCCTACTCAATGCATCTCTAACTGATGCTGTATTTGAAGTGCAACGGGAAACAACTATTGAAGAAGTCAATCAGCTTTTTCAGGCTGCTGCAGAGGGCGAATTAAAGGGCATTTTAGGATATGAAGAACGCCCACTGGTTTCCTCTGATTATCTTAACGATCCACGTTCTTCAATTATCGATGCCAAATCAACCATGGTAGTTGATGGAAAACTGGTGAAGGTCTTTGCATGGTACGACAATGAATGGGGCTATGCTAATCGCATGATCGGTTTGGCTGAAAAAGTTGCTGGATTCTTAAAATAAGTGAGGAACAATCCATGTCCAGTACTGCAAATAATCAATCGTCGCAAGTAGAAAACTTCACTACTGATGTGTTAGAACAAGTCGACATTACGAGCTATGGACTTGTAACCGCAGCCTACTGGGGTTTCACTTTGACAGATGGCGCGCTGCGCATGTTAGTTTTACTCTATTTTTATCGCCTTGGTTATAGCCCCCTTGAAGTTGCTGTTCTTTTTGTACTGTATGAGTTCTTTGGTATTGTTACCAATTTCATTGGCGGTTGGATTGGTTCTCGCTTTGGTCTCAAACTGACTCTCTTTAGCGGATTGGGTATTCAGATTGTAGCTCTCAGTATGCTGGCAGTATTACCTACGACATGGCCGCAGTGGGTGGCGATCGCATACGTGATGGCATCTCAATCCCTATCAGGCATTGCTAAAGATTTAACTAAGATGAGTTCAAAAAGTGCCATTAAGCTGGTTTTACCACCAAATGCAGAAGGCACACTATTTAAATGGGTTGCAATTCTCACTGGTAGCAAAAACGCCCTCAAAGGTGTCGGTTTTTTCTTAGGCTGCACGCTGCTAACAACAGTCGGTTTTTCCTATTCTCTTTGGATTATGGTCGTTGGACTAGGGATTGTTTTGGCATTGAGCGGTTTGTTCCTCAAAAGAGATATGGGTAAAACAAAGGATAAAGTCCCATTCAGAGAGCTTTTCAGTAAAACCCCAGCCATCAATGTCCTCTCTGCTGCACGCCTTTTCCTATTCGGCGCACGAGATGTCTGGTTTGTGGTAGGTTTACCGATCTATATGGAAACCGTCTTGGGATGGAGCTTTATGGCGATTGGTGTATTTTTTGCTGTATGGGTGATTGGCTATGGAATCGTACAAGGTATTGCACCCAACTTATTTAATCGTCAAGATGGGATTGTGCCTGATGGGGCTGCATCTCAGATTTGGGTTTTCATTCTGACCATCGTGACAGCAACCATCGCTACGCTTATAGAATTAAACTGGCAAGTTTCTTGGGTGATTGTTCTAGGTCTAGGAATATTTGGTTTAGTTTTTGCGATCAATTCGTCAATCCACAGCTATCTTGTTCTTGCTTACACAGATAGTGATAAAGTCGCACTCAATGTTGGTTTTTACTACATGGCGAATGCTGGTGGAAGGTTGCTTGGAACAATTACATCGGGCTTACTTTATCAGGCGTTTGGTTTGGCTGGATGTCTTTGGGGTGCAGTTATATGTTTGACACTCACTTGGTTAATTTCATTCAAATTACCCCGTCGTGATGAAGCTTTGAAAACGACACAAGGTTAATTAAGAGTTAATAGCAGAGAAATTAAGTCATCTGTTAATTAATGCTTTATTAGAAATAATCTTTACAAAACACCCATTTCTTTAACTTTTATTTAACTTTTGAGATGATTTTAATCGTTATTCCCTTTAAACAAATTGGTAATATACCCACATAGCCAATTTGTTCAGGAGGCTGGAATTATGGCAGATGTCACTTCAATGAAATGTGCTTGTGCAGATTGTCTGTGTATTGTCTCACTCAAAGATGCAATCGCCAAAAATGGCCAATATTATTGTTCCGAAGTTTGTGCAAATGGTCATGTAGATGGTTCTGGTTGCGGTCATACTGGTTGTAAATGTGCTGCGGCATAGGTCTATGCGTACCAAACTAAACAATACTAGGAAAACTAGAAAAATTGTAAACCCCGTCCACAGTTAGACGGGGTTTTCATCTGTAAGATACCCCAAACAAATTAATGCTATGGGGAATTTAAAGAGATTAAGTTAAACCGAAAGTAGCACGGAACCTTATACAGATTCTTTATAAAGATACTTGGTTGGGTACAAATGATTGCAAAGAGAGCGTTACAGTCTGAAATTACAAACTTGACATTACATCTCGCGCAGCCGCTAAAGTGTTCTCAATATCTTCTTCGGTGTGAGCAATGGAAGTAAATCCAGCTTCAAATTGGGATGGAGCTAAGTAAATACCCCGCTCTAGCATTCCGCGATGGTAACGCCCAAATTTTGCTGTATCAGAGTTTTTTGCATCATCATAGCTATGAACTGGTCCAGCATTGAAAAACATGCCGAACATACCGCTAATTTGACCGCCACAGACCTCGTGACCTGTGTCTCTTGCTACTTGCAATAAACCATCTGTAAGTTTTTTGGTTATTTGGTCGAGATACTCATAAGTTCCAGGTTTCTGCAACAGTTCCAGTGTCTTGATTCCTGCTGTCATAGCTAACGGATTACCCGATAGAGTACCAGCTTGATACATTGGTCCCGCAGGAGCGACCATAGACATAATATCTCGACGACCACCATAAGCACCAACAGGTAAGCCACCGCCAATAATTTTACCCAAGGTTGTTAAGTCAGGGGTAATCCCAAACTTTTCTTGAGCGCCACCATAAGCGATGCGGAAACCTGTCATGACTTCATCAAAGACAAGTAAAGCACCATTCTCTTGAGTAATTTCTCTTAAACCCTCTAAGAACCCAGCATCGGGGGTGATAAAACCAGCGTTACCAACTACTGGCTCTAAAATTACTCCAGCAATCTCATCCCGGTTTTCTGCAAATAAGGCTTTAACAGCTTCGAGATCGTTATAAGGCGCAGTTAAAGTGTTACTGGTAACAGACTTTGGTACCCCTGGAGAATCCGGCAGACCCAAGGTAGCGACACCGGAACCCGCCTTGACCAAAAACATGTCAGCATGACCGTGATAGCAGCCCTCAAACTTGATAACTTTATCTCGCTTGGTAAAGGCTCGCATAAGGCGTAAAACAGCCATACAAGCTTCAGTACCAGAGTTAACAAATCTTACCATCTCGATGCTAGGAACAGCATCAATGACCATTTGTGCCAGAACATTTTCTAAGGCACAGGGGGCACCAAAGCTAGTACCTTTGTCTAAAGTTTCATGCAACGCTGCAATTACTTCAGGATGGGCGTGACCGCAAATTGCTGGTCCCCAAGTTCCGACGTAATCAACATACTGATTACCGTCCACATCCCAAATATGGGCACCTTTAACTCGATCAAAAACAATCGGCTGACCGCCTACTGACTTAAAAGCCCGAACTGGCGAACTTACTCCACCCGGCATTAAGTTTTGAGCCGCAGCAAAGATTTCTTGTGATTTTGTAGTTTTAGTTATGGTATTTACCAAGGTTATCTCCTACAATAGGGAATTAAAAGCTCTATCTTAGGATAGTGTCAAAGACTGCTTATGAACTCATATCGTAGTAAATAAGCAGCACACAGCGGAACCAGGAAATAACAATATGTTATATAAGTCCAATCAAGACTTGCCTTTGGAAATTCGTACTCGCTTATCTGAGGCATACCAAGATATTTACCGAGCTGCTTTCAACTCGGCTATACACTGGTATGGAGAAGCCCCTAAGGCTCACCAGGTCGCTTTAAGCGCTGTCAAAATGCAGTCGGCTATGCATGGCAATGCAATTGTCTAAAGCTGAATTCTAAGATAAAAAAACATGAATATTTGGGAAAGCATGCCAACTGCTCTCTGGGAGATGGTATTTTAAACCATGAGTAATTTCAATTGAAATTGGGGTAGTTGGTATGCTTTCGTCTGAAATCAAAGCTTTTGAAACCAAGACTTTAAATAAAACCATACCTCTCGACCAGATTCACTACGATGAGAAGGGTCTTGTGCCATCTATAGTGCAGGATTATTTAGATGGTACGGTTTTGATGATGGCGTGGATGAATCGAGAATCTTTAGAGAAAACATTAGAAACTGGCGAGACATGGTTCTGGAGTCGTTCTCGTAAGGAACTATGGCATAAAGGAGAAACTTCAGGACATCTACAAAAGGTGAAAAGTATGCGCTATGACTGTGATAGCGATGCTTTATTGGTCAGTGTAGAGCAAGTAGGTGATATTGCCTGTCATACCGGCGAACGCAGTTGCTTTCATCAAGTAGACGGTAAAATCAACCCACCACCAGCAGATACCCTATCACAAGTATTTCAGGTAATTTGCGATCGCAGAGACAACCCTTCAGAAGACTCATACACCTGCAAGTTATTCAAAGGTGGGGACAATAAGATATTGAAGAAAATTGGTGAGGAAAGCGCTGAGGTCGTAATGGCTTTCAAAGACGACGAGCCTGATGAAATTGCAGGGGAAGTTGCCGATTTACTTTATCACACCCTTGTGGCTTTAGCGCATCACCAAGTAGATATCAAAGCTGTTTATCGAAAGTTGCAAGAAAGAAGGAAGTAAGAGAGAGACTGGTAACGGAATGGGTAATGGGTAATGGGTAAT
>JGI1201J43222_100392_pt1 | contig 9860 bp, 7 predicted proteins | sample MastesBC008_FD_43222 | JGI IMG/M metagenome (IMG submission 43222) | reverse complement strand
CTATTTCTCCCGGATAAATATCTAAATTAATATCATTTAGTACAGACTTAAGTAGTTTACCTTTACCAAAGGAATGATTAAGATTACTAACAGCAACAGTAGGTTTCATAGTAGGGATTGGCGACTGGGGACTTGGGGAAAGTGTGGGGAGTGTGGGAGGATGGGGAAGAGCAAATTACTCATTACTTATTACTTATTACTTATTACTTATTACTTATTACTTATTACTTCTAAAAAACGTCTGCAGGGTCTGCAGAACGAAGCTTATTCGTAGCGATCGCACCGGAAACAATACTCATTACTAAAGTAAGAATAAAAACTTGTAGAGCAATACTTACTTTCATGGCTATGGGAATTCTGGTTAGCATGAATAGTAACTGATATAAACCGACCGAGGCGATAAAACCAGGAATAAATCCCATCACCCCAAGGATAATTGCTTCTTGAATCACAACTACTAATAATGACTTGTCCCCATAACCCATTGCTTTTAGGGTTGCATACTCGGAAAGATGATCGTTAATGTCAGAGTAAAGAACTTGGTAAACAATAATTATCCCCACAATAAAACCAACGATGGTACCAAATCTTAAAATGACTCCATTCGGTTCTGAAGCATCAAACATTTGCTCTCGTTGCATTAATTCTTCATGGGTGAATACACCAATTTCCTTGGGAATATTAGCGCGTAATTGAGCTTGTACCTTCTTAATATTTACTCCTTCATCAACAGAAATGACTCCAATAGTCACCTGATCAAGGCTACTTTGTCCTTTACGTTTAGCATAGTTCCAGTCACTCATAATGATGTTACCATTGGCAAACAAAGTGCTACCCATCTTGAAGAGTCCTACAACATAGGTGCGGCGATTACCCATTAAAGTTGTAACTTCTTCCTGGGTTGTTAACATTTGGGGAACTTCACCTAAAGATGGTTGCGAGAGACGATCGAATAGTACTGCATCGGGTGAAGTCAGTTTAGCTAACTGATTATTGACCTGGGGTAAATCGAATACTGGAGGTTGAGCGGGATTGAAAGCAATAATTCTCACCCTATTCCCAAAATTTCTCTGTCTTTTTCTACCGGGGGAAGAGGTAGCTAAATTTTTCTGTCTCGCAAATTCTGTCGGGTTGACCCAATTATCTCGAGCGATATAGACCGGACTAACCGAATCTATTCCATCTATAGCTGCTGCTTTGTAAATAGCAGCACGGGGAAAGGGAATACCCCAACGAATTGTAGGACTTAGGGTAGAAACTAATAATAGATCGCCACTCAAACTTTCATGTAATTTGGTTGTTCCTTCGGTGAGCATTGATAGCAATCCTACTTGAGTGAACATCAAGATATTAGCGAAGCAAACTCCTGTGGTTGCAACAGCTAAACGCATTTTTTGATGAGATAATTGCGCCCAAGCTAAGGGTGTCTGAGGTTGAAACTTTTTTGGTTTCATATTTTGTCATTGGTAATTGGTAATGGGTAATTGGTAATTGGAGGAATAATAAGTTAAACATCAATTTTGACGCGGACTTGCATTCCTGTTAAAGCCGAGACTTTGGGATTATCTTCAGGATTGACACGAATTTTAACTTCCACTACTCGAGCGTTAACATCAGTATTTGGGTTTGTTTTATCTTGATTGAGGCGAGTTTTACCAATTTGTAAGCCAATCTGGTCTACCTTACCTTTGATTTCTCCTTTAAACCCACCGTATTCACTATTAATAGTGGCTGTTTGTCCCTTTCTTACCCGAATAATATCGGTTTCATAAACCTCCGCAACTACATACATCTGCTTGGTTTGTCCGAGTTCTGCAATACCCTGCTCGGTATTTACCTGTTCTCCAACCCGGGTATTAATTCGTAAAATTTGTCCGCCAATTGGTGCTCTTGCTTGTGTATCATCCAATTCAGCTTTGCGTTGTTCTACTTGAATTAAGGCTTGTTCTAATTCAGCCTTAGCTATTTCTACATCCACAGGACGAACTTCTTTTAACCTACGTAAATTTGCTTTTTCTTTTGTTAATTTTGCTTCTAGAGTTGACGTAGTATTTTCTAAATCTGCTTTACTTTGGGAAATACTAGCTTGTGCTCTCTTGTATTCTTCTGTAGCGTTATCTAGTTCAGCTTGTTGGAGTGCTCCTTCTTTAGTTAACACGTGATTGCGCTCATATTTGATTTTAGTGTTACGCAAAGTAGCTTCTGCTTGAGCAACTAAAGCTGCTTTTTGTCTTGTTTCTGATCGCAATCTAGCTTCCAACTCTGCGATCGCTGCTCTTTGAGCAGCTAATTCTCCTACTTTTGCATCTCCTTGACGAATTTTCAGCAATCTAGCCCGTTTAATCGCTACATTGGCTTTTGCTTCTCGCAACTGCTGTTCGGCTCTTTCTGTTCCTTGCAAAACCGCTATTAATTGATTCGGTTTGACAAAATCACCTTCTTTGACAAGAATTTGATTTACGCGACTATCCCGCGCATTGACCACGGAAATTTTAATTACATCTCCCTCAGGTATAATTCTACCGAGGGCTACAACCCTACTGGAAGTTGGAATTTCTGTTTGCGTAGAAGTTTCAGGTTTATTATTTTGTGCTTGCAGGGAAGCACAGGCTGTAGATAGACTGAGAAAAACAAAAATAAACGTATAACGAATAATATACCGCCAAAAAATAATAGATGCCTTTTGGCGAACTCCATTTTGTGGCTGAAACATAATAAATCAGTTCCCAATAGGTTTAGAGTTAAATATTTCTTGAGTTTTACAGTAGGTCAATTTCGAGTTGTATCGACAAAGAAGTCAAATGAACAAAAAATTTGGAAAAAGATATTAAAACAAAAAGAATACTATTTTGACGATAATCTGTTTTAGAGTATTACTCTTGCAGATATATAGAAACAACAAGGAAAGCAGATTATAAAAAATCAAATTCTAAATATATCGAATTCTGAGTATATCGAATTTTAAGTGTATCCAAATTGTATTTGAGTCATTGAGCCAAGTATTATACGCAATACACATGAATTTTAGCAGCGTAAATCGGACTTTAATGCTGAATAGAGTCATAAAAATCCATGACAAAAGTCATATTGATAATATGAAGTTAGATATTTTCGATTCACAAAAGATTCAAAGCTTTAGAGTTCCAGATTTGATCGCGTAGAACTACAAAATATATAAAAATTATTATATCAAGTACTCCCCTCTAGTGCTTTACTTTTATTAAAATCCTTCAATTTACCTCCTCTCCCGACTTTTGTTAGCGCTGCGTTAGCGGTAGCGAGGCTTTAACACATGCGCGACCTAGCGTAAGCGTACTGTAAGTATTGCGCATAATTCTGACTTCTGACTCCTGACCCCTAACTCTTGACTTCTAATTTTGTCCTAAATTAATTGTACGGAACATCTTTTCTTAGTGCAAAATCAATATAAATGTCACTGAATATTGATTTTTATCTTATGGGTATATTCTCCAATCAAAAACTTTGCTTAGGTGTCGCTTTTGCTGCTTTATTTGGGGTTACTTTAACCGGAAGTTATTTACGTACTCGTTCCCAAAGTATTTCCTACGCTCAAAGTCAACTTCAAACAAAAAATAAAAATCAACTAAAAAATCAAAATTCAGTCACTGAAACAAAAACTTCACTACAGTTAGCTGCAAATTATCAAAACAGTTTAACTGTTAACCCAGTATCTACAATCAATAGTAATCAACAAGAGAAAGATACAGCGCAACAAAAATCATTATCAAAAACTTACCAAGTAATTGATGAATTAAAAAGAAATAAATTTAAGATTAATGGCGATCGCGTTTTTAGAACCGGAAAACTACCCAGAACTAAAGTCGATCTAAATCAATCAGACCTATTAACAGTTCTGCTAAACACCAGAAAATATTTCCAAGAACATAGTGATGCAGACCCAGATGTGCAGAGAACCGGAATACTGGGAACCCAAGGTGTAACGATACCGGATGTTCTCAAAACTTTGGATTTTATGATTGCAACATTACGCCAAGATATTGCTAATGGTAGACCAACCCGCTTACAGGATCCCAATTTTATTAACAAACACTTCAGAGTAATTAAATGGTCTGCATATAATCCTAAAAATCTGCGGAGAAAAAATTTAAGAATCACCAAATATGCTGTTTTTTCCCATTCCGGTTCTCGAAGAAAAACTTCTACTTATAATACGCCAATTTACAGTCTCAAGGACGAGTTAGCTACAGATAAATTTTATAAAAAATATACTAAGCAACAGGTTTTATCAGGAATTTATGAGCGCGGTGGAAAAGAATTTGGTAAGGTTGAACCCCTTGCTTATCTTACCCGAGAAGGTTTAGAAGAAGCATTAATGCAAGGTACAATCCTGATTAATTTTCCTGACGGTTCTCAAGCATTTTTCAATGTAGATCGAAATAATGGAATTCCTTATGTCAAAGGGTTAAAAAGAAGAGCACAAAAACGTTATTGGTATTTCAGACAAGTTGATGCAATCAAAGGTTACGGTCATGAGATAAATGCAAAAATATCTGTTAAACCGGGAGTCACCTTCGCTGGAGATGTCTTAAACGTTGGTTTAGGTAAAATTATTGTTTTAGAGTACAATAAAGGCGGTCGCAGAAGATTGAAAATGGGAGTTTTAGCAGATACAGGTGGCGCTTTCCTACCCAATCTTTATCAATTAGATTTTCTCGCCGGAATCTTTCCCAATAGACAAAAATTTAACGAAAATAATCGCAGATTACCAACATATGCAAAAGCATATATCTTAGTAAAAAAATAAATAACCGTTATTGGTAATAACTGTTTTTATATAATTGAATTACGTGTCAAACATAAAATATTTGTAGAGACGTACCATCTTGTAGAGACGTACCATGGTACGTCTCTACACGTGATTTATTCACTTGAAAAAGTTGCGGATGTATATCAAGTTAAATAACTACCATCAAGCATCAGTGGATTGGGATTTTTCTCCATACTCCATCCCATTTTGCTCTGCATAACGATGCATGAAACGCATAAAACGTTCCCAATGATCCTCATGTTCGATTTCAACCTTGCACTCTACTTTCCTTAACTCATCCCCTTCATCCCCACCAAAAATAAATCGAGTTGAAGAAGGTGTAACGCTAATATCACCTTCTTCGTCAGTTAAAAGCATGGAATTTAAAGATTGCTTAGTAAAACTATTTGCACCTTCTATCGCTTTCAATTTATTAAAAGTCATTACAATAACGCGGTTCCCAGAACGGGTATTTCTCCGCAGACTAACGTTATCCAGCTCTTCTTTTATGCCAGCAAAAAACTGAATTGAAGGATTATTAGATGCCATGATTTATACGAAGAATATTATCTCTGATATGGATAATGATACTGCTGATTGGCTGGCTGTTGATACTGATTTGGGGGATAATTTCTTCCAAACCTGGTGTGAACTGGTGACGTCACTGGCGAACTATAAGTATTCATAGGCACGTTACCCCTATTAGTCGGATATGTGGGAGTAGTCATCCCTCTCTGTTGCATGGGGTTAACCGGTGGACTATTTCCGCTTCGATTACTTTGGTTTGGAAGATTATTAGGCTTACTTAATTCTTCAAAAGCCTGACGGGAAGCAGATTTAATAAACTTTTCTGCACTGGGGTCATCTTTAACCTTTCGCTCTACCATCACGGCGATGGTATAACGCTTACCGGTTACTAGATCGACTAAACCGGCGTCTCCCAACATTTTACCGATATATCCCGTCTTATTGGCAATTGTTGCTCCTTCTCCCAAACCTGTAGGTAATAAATGCCTTCTGGTATTTTGTCGCATAATTGCCAAAATGCGATCGCGTGATTGCATACTTACCAAACGACCCCGACTTACCATCGCCATCACATCTCCTAAGTCTTTGGGTGATGTGGTGTTTGTCCCTTCAATATCTGGAAGTGGATTGCGAAGTGCTGTGTGAGTCAAACCCCAACGACGAAAACGTTGATTGAGCGCCTGCATACCTCCCATACGCTTTATCAACATGTTAGTAGCTGTATTGTCACTGATAGTCATCATCTTATCAGCAACTTCCAATGCTTTATATGTGGTCCCTGCTGGTTGGTTGCGCATATCTCCAGAACCACCGACCATATCATCTTTTTCCATGGTCAAAACCTCATTGAGGCGGATTTTGCCATTATCTACATCCTGGAAAAAGGCAACTAAAATAGGGATTTTAATTGTACTTGCAGCGGGGAAACTAAGTGTGGCGTTCACATTTACATAGCGCCCATCATCCAAATCGATTAAATATACTCCTGGACGAATACTAGGATTCTGATTCGCCATACTTTGCAAGCTAGCTTTTAAAGGAGCAATCTCTTGGGTGAGTACGAGATTTCCTGGATCTAAATTAGATTGAGATTGATTTTGTCCGACTTTAGCCTCAGAAGATGAGGTTGCAGAATTGATTCTGGTCGCCGGGTCAAACATTGACAATGCAGTACCCACTATTGCACCAATACCAACTCCAACGATTAACAGTCGCAAGGCGTACAGAATTGTTCTAGCCATCGGCTTTAAGCGCGTCCGGCGAGACATTGTAATCCTCTTCCCTGGTAATGGCTGTTTGCGTACCCGCTTTAACTTCACCGCTTGGGCGTTAGCTGCTTTAGGTTTAGCCCTTGCAGGAACAGCACTGCGGGAATTTGCCGTATGAACCTGAGAAGGAGGAATTCTTCTGGGCGGATTACCCTTAGACTTCGCGACGGGTACCCTTGTTTTTACACGTTTAACAGGAACGCCTTTCGCGGCAGAATGCTTGGCGAGAGGACGCGCCAATGCACCTCCCCTTGAGGTTGGCGGTTGCTTTCTACGAGATTTTCCTGAATTATTTGCCACTTTTTTTTCTATACTAGGAAACTGACGGCGGTTGCTAGGTTGACGCCGTGGAAAAGCTGTGAACTTGTCAATTGACTCTGACACCGCTACTCCTTTTGAGTTACTCAAGTAGAACTCTCGCGTACGTTCGAATTCTCCCGTACTAACTTCCGAAAACTTAACCTACTTCCAAAGCACCCCGACTTAGAGCTTGATAACTGCCACTGTTATAGCGTTTCCGTGTTTAGTGTAAGTCATAAATCATTATTGTGCAGGATAATCCCGTACATCTTGGATAATGATTTACAAGTTTTCACGTTCACTTGCTTGGCTGGAATTTGCTTGATTGGAAATATCTAGCAATTCGTGATTTGATAGCGCCCATAAGGTTTGACGCAGAACCCCCCGTAGCATAGCTACTTCTTTTGTTCGCAGTTGGGCGCGATTATACATTTGACGGAATTTCTCCATCCGACTAGCTACTGTATGGGGATATAGGTAACTAATTGTTAATAGTACAGATTCTAGCTGTTGGTAATAACCTTCGACAACGTCTAAAGGTGCGATGTCATACTCCGAATGATTAACTGATAATGTTTCTAGGGGTTTTTCAAAGGTGTTATTGGTGTTTTCTTGTGTTTTCGCTTCTATCTGTGGTTGTATTTTATAATGATTTTCTACTTTATATTCTGAATTGTCCACCTTAGAATCTAAAAAAATTCCTGAAATTGTTGCCAATTCATAACAACAGATACCTACACTCGTTGCTAAATTTAAGGAAGCATATTCTGGATTTGTGGGAATGCGCATAAATCGCTGAGCGTAGTTTAATTCTTCATTACTCAGTCCCCTGTCTTCTGGACCAAAAATTAATGCGGATGGTTGTCCGATTTCTTCAAGTAACCAAGGTAAGGCGATGCGGGGTGGTTCTAAGGGTATTTCCCAATCTCGACTTCTAGCAGTTGTGGCGATCGCACGTTTGCATCCTTTTAATCCCTCAGGTAAAGTGTTAACTACTTCGGCTGTTTGCAAAACATCTTTTGCGTGAACTGCCATTCTCAGTGCTTCCTCTCCTAGATAATCGCATTTGGGATTAACCAAAACTAATTGATTTAAACAGAAATTTTTCATTACCCGCGCCACAGAACCTACATTCATGGGACCTGCAGGTTCTACCAAAATAATTTTTACTCCAGTTACCGTCATCTAGAAATCTCCTTGAGGTTATCAGTCAACAGTTAACAGTTATCAGTTATCAGTTAATGCGCTGTGTACACTTACGTGTCCCGCAATACCTACGGTACGCTACCGCTAGCCGCTAACGCGCACGCAATACCTATAGCTATAGCTGCGCTACCTACGGAGCTGCTACCTACGGATCCGGTACGCTTTGCTAGGCGCTAACAGTTATCAGTTAATAGTTAATAAATAACAGATAAGTTTGGGTAGTAAAATTATTCACAGGTACTGGAATGGGGCAACACTGAGAATCTATCAATAATGGTTTTAAATTGGAAGATTGGTTTAGTCCTTAGTGTTGGGGTATGTGCGGCTTCGACTGCTGCAATTTTTACCAGATTGGCGTTTGACGCTGCAGGGACTTCTGGTGCTGGAATTAGTCTGGTTCTTGCTGCTTCACGATTAACTATCGCTGCGTTGATACTGCTTCCATCTGCAAGAAAATTTCCCGAGCTTCGGGTTAATTCTCAAGCAATTTACTATGCTGGAATTGCTGGAATTTTTCTCGCTTTACATTTTGCAACTTGGATTTCTTCCCTCAGTTACACATCAATTACTGCTTCTACAACTTTAGTTGCAACTAACCCCCTTTGGGTAACTCTATTTTCTTGGCTTTGGTTTAAAGAAAAACCTTCTCTTCTTACGGTCACTGGGGTGGGAATCGCTGTTTTTGGTGCGATCGCGATCGGTTTTGGAAATCTTCAAATCCAGACTGCGACTAGTCAAGCATTGTTAGGTAATGCTTTGGCTTTGATGGGAGCATGTGCAGCAAGTTTATATTTACTCTGGGGACGGGAAGCCCAAAAACTAGGATTAAGCATTGGAGCATACGTGACTGTTGCGTATACAACAGCAGCAGTAATACTTTTACCTTTACCTGTGATATTCGATTCGGGTTATATCGATCACCCCATTACTTTTTACTTGTATGTTTTGTTAATGGCTCTTTTTCCCCAACTGATAGGACATACTAGCTTCAATTGGGCGATGCGATCAATTTCGCCGACTTTGGTTGCATTGACTATCTTGTTTGAGCCAATATGTTCCAGCTTTCTTGGTTATTTGATTTATCAAGAGGTTCCAGGAGTGTTGGAATTTGTTGGTGCGGGTGTATTACTGATTGGGGTTGCTTTAGCTATCGTTGGGGCGAGACAACAAGATATATGATGTCCCTAAATTTGTTAACTTTATGTATTACTACTTAGATTTTACAGCTACTTAAGCAGACAAGGAATAAAAAAGGTGGGTTACTCCACCTTTGTAAGAACTTATTTTATTTCAATCGAATCTGAAATCGATTATACAAGTATGATGTCCTGGGTAATATTCAAACCAGCATTGGTATTCAAGGTCGCAAAATGAGTATCATTGCCATTCTGGTTAAAGCTTAAAGCACCTGTAGTACTGTTGTAAGTGAATTGACTTGTAGAAGTTGCACCAAAGCTAGAGACAATCTGAATTTTATCTCCGTCTGAACTAGAAAAGTCTGTAATAGTATCAATCCCGTCTAAACTGGAATTGAATACAAAATTATCTGCACCAGCCCCACCAGTTAATGTATCATTGCCAGCTTCACCATTTAATGAATCGTTTCCTTGTTCTCCACCAAGAACATCATCTCCAATTCCACCCAGTAGGGTATCATTTGCTGAATCACCAACGGGGTTTTCATTTCCTCCATAGAGTGTATCATTACCGTCCCCACCTTTGACGGTATCTTGACCATCTTCACCACTTAACCAATCATCACCTTGCTC
>JGI1201J43222_100393_pt1 | contig 9918 bp, 6 predicted proteins | sample MastesBC008_FD_43222 | JGI IMG/M metagenome (IMG submission 43222) | reverse complement strand
CACATAATTAGAGTTGTTAAAATATTCCAGATTGCACGGAAAAAATTCCCACTAAATTCTCGAACTTACGAGCAGGTAATTCTTACCATTTGTGGATTAGTTAGGCTACGAATTGGTGCACTAATACTACCATCTTTATAAAAGTTGTAAACANGGGTGAGGTTATGAATTAGTTATCAATATTTTTGTTGATAGTTGCTATCAGTAACTTTCTCTAAATCTGATTATTACGTTAGTTCTGGCTCACAGTTAACACTGTCCAAAACCAGACGGCTAGCGTGTTGCAAATTTTCGGAAGAGTCTATTGTCAGTTGTAATCCAGGAGATGTTATGTAAGTCTGGAAATTCTGCAAATCCTTGCTCTACATTAGATAATACACTGGTAGTTGCTAGAGCTATAGTCGCCCGAGCATCTGCAATTATTGCTTGTAAGCGGGATAGGGAATGGTTGGGACGGGGAGGATAAACCGGAACTGCTACTCTTCCAGCATATATACAACCAAAAAAAGCTACTATGAACTCCAAACCAGGGGGATACAGCAGTAAAATGCGAGCACCAATATTACTGTTTAATTGCAATTTAGAAGCGACCGCTCGCGATTTTAGATCTAATTCTGCATAGGTTATGGCGATTTCTTTCGTAGATCCATCGGTCAAAAAAGTATAAGCTATTTGGTTGGGCTGATGGATAGCTCTATAGTGTAATAGATCGCTTAAAGTTGAATTATCTAATCCTATATTCATGGATACACCTCCGTAATAAGGAAAAAGGTACGGAAATTAGAAATTTGCTTCTAAAGTCAGTTTTAAATTTCAACAAAGAAAAAACTATTTGTTTAATACATCATTTCTGCTAAAAACTTTCCACCTTTTCAAAGAGAATAGATGGATCGAAATCCGACATATTTGTTACTATCAACTTAATTTACTAGCAAAATAGAAACAATTTAGTGCAAGATATATTTGCAACTACAAACTTGTAACTGCAAACTTGTAACTATAAACATATTCTTTAGTCAGTAATTAAACGGACGTAACATCACAAATTACCCAATGAAATGATTCATTACTTGCTATCATCTAAATAGAGTTTTAGCTTATAGTGCTGGGTGTTAGTTTTTTTTGTAACAATTACAGTACGTCGCTCTAAAATTTCGCAAACAACAGGATTATGCTCCCAATACTACCGTTATCCCAACAAAATTGTCATCAGAAGTAAATATTGAAGAAAAATGAATTTTATTCAGGGAGATATTTACAGGAGCGTGACCCATAGGTGTCCTTGTTGTTTTGACTTCATCATCATAAGAATTGAAGTCCAAGTACACATGAGCAGAAAGTCATAAATTTCCAGCAGAGATATGTACATAAAGTCATACCTGCATCCATGACTTTAGTCATTGGTTAATATGTACTAACTAATCTAGAAGATATGACTAATATCCAAATACTGCTGAAGGTATGGGAAATTTGGGGAACCCAAGTAGTAGGTTAACTCCAACAAATTTTTTCAATAAAACCTATTTGTTATTTTGATTTGCAATCGGAATAAATCCGGCTTTTTGAATTAAGCTATGTCCTCGATCTGTTTGGAATAACTTTGCATAAGCTTGTGCTGCTTTGTATTTATCTTTTTGTAAAACTTTCTTGTCATCTTCATCTTTCACAATTACATATAATGGTCGAGAAAATGGATAAGTATGACTGTGTAATGCTTGCAGATTGACCCGATTGCGTTGTTGCGGACATTCCTCGGTTGGAATAAATGGTTTTTTATAAGGACTAATTAATTGATCTAATCTTTCTCCAATAGCCAAAGATTTAATGCTACATTGTGGAACAATTTCTGGTGCAGAAGCGTAGTAAATCGCACCAGGTTCGTTTGCTACTTTTTGTAATCCCTGTGTAGTAATGTCAACGAATTTAACGTTGTCAGCAAAACTTTGATCGCGAAGAACTTCATGTTTAAAAAATTCAACTGTTGCTGATTCTCCTAAAGGGCGAGAATAGGGTGTAATGGGAAGCGAAGGTCCACCCAACTCTTTCCAATTACTAATTTTGCCGGTATAAATACTTCTGATCTGAGTAATGGTTAAGCCAGGAAGATTAAGATTGTGATTTACTGCGATCGCAATTCCGTCAACAGCAACTGGAATTTCTTTGAGTTTAAAACCTTTCTGTTTTGCTATTTGGTGTTCTTCTTTTTTCAGAATTCGAGAAGATAGAGAAAAATCAATTTCGTCATTTAATAGCATTTTGATTCCAGTTTCAGAAGAGGGAGCTTCTTCAGTTGAGCCCACATATTCTAATTTAAATTGAGGATGGGTAGTCTCGATTGCTTTCTCAAATTGTTCGCGTATTGGTACCCAACTGCTACTACCTCCATAACGCCATGTTCCTTGGGGAAGATTTATATCATCGAAGTCATCTTCTTTAGTATCTTCTTCAACGTAAGCAATTAAAGTTTCTTGATAAGAATCGTTATGAATATAGTATAGATTTGCGCCTATAAATAGACTCAATACTATAAGATAAAACCAATACTTTTTCATCTATGGCACCCAACGATGTAAAGCATAATAATTTTAACAGCAGCAATAGCAATTAATTAGGTGCTTATAGTAAAGTATTTAGGAATTTTTATTGGAAATCATTGAATAAATTTAATATTTTAGTTAACACATTAAAAATGTGAAATTTGGCTATATTTTTCAATATAGCCTTCAGTCCGTAAATTAAGATACTTCAATAGAAATAACAGCAAGAGTAAAACCCTTAGAAAACTGAAATTTCAGAGTCTAGAGGCTGAAATTTATCAAGTACGATTAACTACTTCTAATTAATTCTCTACATTGACATTAAAGGTTAAATCAAGAAAATCCCGATCACCTCCACCATACACATCCTCGAAACCAAATTTGTTATTTGAGAGTTGAAGGTGTTGTATCCCATCTGGATTCCCATTCTCAAACCCAAAGTAAGCATGTAATCCACTTCCGTTTCTATACTGATTAGTTGGGTTTTGCTCGAGAAATTCTTCTACGGTACCGTCTGCAATTAAGTAAGGTGCTAAGAATATTCCCCCATCAACCTGTGTCGTCACGCTGCGATCGTCTGCATTAAAATCCAGTTCGGAGATACGTTGTTTGAATGCTGCTGTTTCATATCCTGTTTCTCCCGGTCGAATCGACTTGTTTGTGATTGGGTCGACAACTGTTCCATCTGTATCCAGTACCTGGTAGAAACCTCCGGAATTTTTATAGGATGCGCGACTGAAAATCTTGTCTAAGCTCACTGAAACTGTATCGTCAGTTTTGCCATTTCCATCAAGATCGACGTTACTCAGGTCTATTATTCCATTAGAATCGACTTTACCTTTATCTTTTATATCTTGGGTAGGAATAGATTCAATATCATCACTCGAGTCTAATATTTCATTAGCATCGACTTTACCCTTATTATTAACCTTTTCAGTAGGAATAAATTCAATCTCATCAAACCGAGCAAATTCTTTGCTGTCACTAACACCTTCAATTTTAAAGATGTCTCCTGGTTTTAGTTGTACTTCTTCTATGGCGATATAGCTAGTTTTTGTGGAGGGTTTTGGTAGATTGCTGGGTAAATCGCGGTCAAAAATAAAGCTTTCTGTTTTCCCTCCAACAGTTATTTTCCCTTGGGATTGACCATCGTTTTCGTCATAGTAACCGACTTTTACTTGATAAGTTCCGGCTTCTCCCCGAAATGTACCTGTAGCAGAACCTCGATTGTAACCAGTTTTTTTCAGAGAAATATATTTTCCGCCCGATCCATTGGAACCTGCGATATTTTCGACGCGATAGCCATTAAGGTTAAGTTCTTCGGCTTCATAATGTAAGGGATTATCCTTGACAGGTGTAAAGGTTGGATTGGGTTCTTCTACTTCTACGGTTGGTTGAGGGATAGGTTTAACTTTTGGTTTAGCCCCTGGAATACCAGAACTACCACCATTTGAGGTAATCGGGTCAATGTCCAAATCTTCAGTAAGTTTAGCTCCAGTAATCGCAGGTTCTCCGTCGTTTGCATCTTGAACGCCGTTTTTATTTTGAACAACGTTCTTACCACCATCCTTAACTACGAAATTAACTGTATTCTCTAATTCTTGACCACCTGCTCGATTATCTGCGAAACGAGATTCAGTAATGGTGAGATTTTTTGCGTTGTCTTTCCCAGCGATCCAAATACTTCCTGCTTGACGGTCGGCGTAGTTTTCAACAAATGTCGTATTTTTTATCGTTGATTTAGCTTTTTTGGGAGTATTTAAAACAATTGCTCCGCCTATGTCTCCATTTTTACCAGAACTTGTAACTTTATTTTCAGAGAAGGTCGAGTCTTCAACTGTAACTCCACCTTTTACATCTGTCCATAAACCACCACCTTGAGATGTGGAAGTATTATTAGCAATTGTGGAATCGCGGATGACTAATGAGACTGGATCGTCTTCATCTCGATAGGATTGAACGGCTAAACCGCCACCTCTATAAGCCTTATTGTTAGTTATTTTGCTGTTTTCAACAATAATTTTGTCATCTGAATATCCGCTGAGAAAAAAGGCTCCACCATAATCTCCACCACCTTTGTTATTTTCAGCGACAACATTGTTAATCAGAGTTGTTCCACCAATACCGTCCCGCTCTGCACTTCCACTAGCTCCATCGGTGAAAATAGCTCCACTTCCATTTAAGCCTTCATTATCCTTAAATACCGAATCTTCTACTTTTAGTTCGTTGAGTAAAGTATAAACAGCACCATAGTAACCTTTATTATTTGTAAAGGTACTATCACTAATCTTGAGAAAAGCATCTCCACCGACGTTGCGTTCGCCATTACTTTTAACAACTTTTGCTCCTTCTCCACCTCCGTAGGTGGAAATTGCACCCGCACTGAAATCATCGTTTGCAACCGAACCATCATTTCCATCAAACACACTATTCTTGATGGTTGCATTAGAACCATAACCAACGAAAATAGCCCCACTCCGTTCGCCTACATTATCAATGAAGCGAGAATTCTCGACTACTAAGGTATTGGAGTCAACCAGTTCTATCGCCCCACCTCGAACAATCTTATCGGGATTGTCATCAACTGCTTTACCATTGGCAAAGGTGAGGTTTCGCAGTACTACGTCTGAGTAATCGTAGGTAATCTGTAAAATACGCGTTTTATTCTCGCCACTAATGGTGAGATTGGGTGCATTACCCCCATCAATCGTAAGATTCTTATCAACTACAAGTTGTTCGTCCAACCGAATGGTTTTATCCGCAAGTTTGGGTGAAAAAACTATCTTGTCCCCATCGTCGGATTTAGCGATCGCCTCGCGTAGTGAACCAACGCCATTATTTTTCGTATTGGTAACTGTGATGATAGCCATGAATGGGTTAGAGGTAAGTTGAAGTATTCTTTCCTTTGACGGAATGCAATACACTGCTCAATTCTGCTTGTTCTCTACAGTTTGAGTAGCATTTGCATCTATTGGCAGGATAGCCGGTAAATATTACTACAAGCAGCGAGCTTTGTAATAACAAATGCTTTGTCGTTAAGACTACAAATTTTCTATTTTCTATCGCATCTCTTGATGGGTGCTTCTTTATGAATTAGCTCTTTTTACGGAACTACAAAAATCCCACCATTGTTACCCCTTCCCTATCATTCTCATAGCAAAGTAAATATCTCTGTGGATATATAAATTGCTATGTTTGCTGTAGATACTAACACTATTCCTTCATAATTGGCCAGGAATTTTAAATTTATAGACAAGATTCTTATTGTAGGTGTTTTATTCTTCGTTTAATGAATTATTACTATCTGTTTTCAAGTGTGGCGTGAGCTTGATAGTTTTTGATTTTGGCTTTTAATTTTGTTAGGATGTTTGAGTGATTTAGATGCTTTAAAAGTACTGGTATCAGGCAACGGTATTAAGCGGACATATAAAACAACTTTTGTATAAACGGTAAAATCTATACAAAAGTTGTTTTTCAAAAAACTAAATATGATTATTATTTTTTTAAATCAATCCAAAAAATGAATTATGTAGTATTTTTTGTGACTTTTTAAGTATTTTATTTGATAAATCTTTTTTCTTGAATTTGACAATCTTAGAGGTGAATATCTGGAAACTATTAAAATATGATTCGGGAGGGTTAAAAGGATATTGGTTGAGTTGAGGAGCTATCTTGTTGATCAGATCGATCTGGATTGTTGAAGCAAATCTTTTTTCTTCTTTAATACTTAAAAATAATGAGTATAAATACGCGGAATTAAGAATTGGAAATCGAGAAAAATCATTTAAGTCATAAAGTTGTTCTTTGCTACTTAACCAACCAGCTTGTCTCTGCTCAAGATAAAAACGATCTCTCCAATTCAAATTTTCTTGAGGGTTCTCAATTATCCAGTTTAACCACTCTTTTAAACCAGCAGTGGCTGTGGAATTTTTTGATTCTTGAAATAGATCTGCAATCATATTTGCTCCTACCTCTGCATTGGGGAGGATTTCTGGTAAGGTCGGTACAAAACTTTTTGCAACTGCAAATCCATGACCTCCGAAGGAAATCCCTTTCAAGTTATCTCGAACCCCACTAACAAAAGGTTCTGCATCTCCTTGGGATACATGACCACCAGTATGTTCCTGAGCCAGTTTGCTTCTTTGGGGATAATATTTAGAATTACGGGTAAATATATGGGAATAACCACAGTCTTGAGTGAGCTTTGGGGGAATAATCATATCTGCAATGGACATCCGCGCAGCTATTCGCGTAAAGGGTTGAACTTTTATCCCCGCAGCATGACTTAAAGCTAGTATCAACCTGGAATCATATCCTGCTGTTATTCCTAACCATAGTTCGGGAGATATTTTTGCTAGTTGTTGTAGGGTAGTAACTAGAATTTCTTGAATTTCCTCGAGGATATCTTCATAATCGCGATCGAGGTAAATTTCTGGCATTAATTGTCTCGGTTGGATCTCTCCAGAATATAGATCTAACAATTGGCTTGGTAGTAGTTGGGATATCCCATCGAACCGGGAAAATGGAGGAGTATACCAGGAAATACCAACCTCATGTTTGAGTTGACGAGAATCAATAACTGGCGATCGCCCCTTAAATACAATTTGAGCTAGGAGGGCTACACTACTGGAAATCCATGCTTGTCCTTGAGAATTTTGGTGGTAGAAACATCCCAATAATCCGCTTGCATCTAGGTGTAGTTTTCCATTACCAACTAAAACCCACCGTCCGCTCCAGGTGGAGTACAGTTCTGGAACTTGATCGCTACTAGTTTGTTTAATTTCCTCTGCTGGGGATTTTTTGTTTTGCGAAGTCTGTATGGCTATACCCAAAACATACCAGGCTTCTCCATTGTTATCTTTGATGGTGGTAACTTGAAGGTCGGGACAACATGAAAGCCAAACTGAATGACTTAGCTGGTAAGATTTCCAGGTTTCATTGAGAAGAAATTTTTCTGGACCAATAACAAACTGTTTGCGATGGATATGCATTAAGAAATTAGGGTTACAAAAATTAGGGTTACAAAAATTAGGTATCTAACAAGAATAGAACCTTAAAAAGTCATAACTTTATAATCAGAACCTGATAATTAGAGCTTTAAAATAAATCTCTACTATGGTGTTCGACTGATGAATAATGTGTGTTGTGTGACTTATACACTTCAAAAATAATAGCTACTTGTCACCAAACACAATACATTTTCAGATTCTTTACTTAGTCCTTAAAATCAGTTCATTTAGATTTTTATTCGCAAACGTTATATTATATAGCTTATTGACACGCAACTTATTTATTTTGATTCTTAAGCTATATACGCGCAAATAAGCATATTTTTTGTTGTGGATGATATATATCTATTTATCATTCTCAGGATAGATACGAATATGAAGTGCTCAAGTATTATTGCAAATTGAAGCATACTACTTTAGTAAGATAAATTAATTTTTTGATGTATTCGAGGGTTTTTATTTGTTTTTGACTAATTGACCTTTTATCTTCCTTGAGAGATACATCACGCTAAAGGATTTTTATTCTCTGCTGCTGAATTTACTGTTTTTTCAATTCTCTTTAACCTTGTTTGCTGACGCTTAGCGCTGGAAATCCAAAATAATATGCTTTTCTTGGATGAGTTGCTAAATGCTTCAAAATTTCTCTTCGCTGCTTCGTTGCTTTCCAATGCTTGTTTCAAGTCTTCAGGGATAATTAAAGCTTCAATTGCATCTAATGCTTCCCAGGAACCATCTTCTTTTGCTGCTGTAATCTTTGCAAAACCAGCTGCAGTCATCAAGTTTTGTTCTATAAGTTCTTCTATGTATTGTTTATTTAATTTCGACCATACGCTTTTTGGTTTGCGGGGTGTAAATATTTGCATGTAGCGTTCTTGGTCAATTGATTTGACTTTACTGTCAATCCAGCCAAAACATAGGGCTTCTTTGACTGCTTCGCTATATTTTACGCTGGATTTACTGCTTTTTACTTTGTAGTAAATCAGCCATATTCCAATGGTCGTACTATGGTTTTTCTCTAACCATTCGCGCCATTCTTGGCGATTTGCTGCGTAAATACTGTCGAGTTGCTCTTCGAATTTCGGCATAAATCGTTTGAAATATTTTTCTACGGATGCACACTGATGTACTTGTTGTTTTGTTTACAAGTATTTAAAATAATGCTTTTCACCCCATATTTGATTATTAGGCAATATTTGTAGGTATGATATTTATTAAAGATAAGTATCATAACTTTCAATTACAATTAATGGAAGAAGCGAGAAAAAATAACGTTTTTAACGCTGGTGTTAGTGACCGAGCTGCAGAGGAAGATGCTCTTGGTTTTGAACCTTATGTTACAGCAATTGCAGAATTTTTAACCAATCCTGATACCAAACCCCCACTCACTCTTTCTATTGAAGGTGAATGGGGTAGCGGTAAATCTTCTTTTATGAAACAACTCAAAAAAGTAATTGAAGATATTCCACCAGAGGCATTAAAAAAAGAGCAAAAAAAACACAAATCTAAAAGTAGGAATTTTTTCTTCAGATTGTGTATCTTATGGTTCAATAAAATAAAACCTAAACCGAAAGTAGTGTGGTTCAATGCTTGGAGGTACGATAAAGCTGAAGCTCTATGGGCAGCTTTTGCACTCGAATTTATCCGCCAAATCTCTCGTCCTCGTGATTTTCGTGATATATTTCCTATTCTGATAGGAAATATTAAACTTTTTTGGTTCCGCTTTGATTGGAACAATGGATTACAGAAAATTATATTATTCGTTTTAAGCTTATCTGTTGTGCTAACCCTGCTGATTCTGGTTTATCACAAAGCAGAAGATCTGCATCAACAAGGAACTGATTTATATAATTTATTTAAACAAATATCTACAAATAAAGAAAATCAAGATTTTCTACGGTGGCTAGTTAGATCTTTAGTAACCTTAATTTCAGTAGCCGGTTTCATTTCTTTGTTACTCAAATTAAAAAGTTCTGTTGTTGGATCTCCAAAAAACGATTTAACAAAATATCTGACATCCCCTAACTATAATAGCAAACTCCCTTTTGTTGAGAAATTCCATGAAGACTTCAGAAAGATTGTGGAAGCATATGCGGGTATAAATAAAGTCTATGTTTTCATTGATGACCTTGATCGTTGTGAGGTTCCTAAGTCCGCTGAACTGATGCAGGCTATAAACTTGATGATATCGAATGATCCACAACTAATTTTCATCCTTGGTATGGATAGGGAGAAGGTCGCAGCAGCTTTCGCACTTAAGTACAATACCCGTGAATGAAATGCTCAAGCTGCCTTTGGAACAATAATTTCTAAATCTTTTTTCAAATCTCTAATTTCCGATTTATGAGTGGGATTTTTACGTTTAAATTTGGACA
>JGI1201J43222_100391_pt1 | contig 9951 bp, 8 predicted proteins | sample MastesBC008_FD_43222 | JGI IMG/M metagenome (IMG submission 43222) | reverse complement strand
CTATTGCGCTAAAGCGCTACTACGAACCTTATTACAAGTGTTTTACCGGACGTGATATTATTTCAAATAAATTCTTCAAAAACGATTGCAAATAGTAGATGTTAGCCAATTATTACTAGAATTTGCATTCGATGAATCAGCAGTTAAAACTACTTCTCCTTTATCGTTGTAATACCATTGAGTTGCTTCGATGATGTTTTCTATTTTGTTTGGGGATGCTTCGCTTTTGAGATCTGCATCAGATAAATTGGGTTTTTTTTGGTTTATTGGTTTAATGCTAGCCCAACCGACTTCCACTGAGTTGCTATTCAGAACATCTTTGGGATTTACTGGTAAACCACCGCGCCCAACAATAGTAAAACTACTTCGGGCGTAATTAGGAGTACTGCAACCTTGAGCAATCCTTGTATCGACTGGTTCCGATGGTAAGTTGATTAAATCACTTTTCGGTTCTGGGTCTAGAGTATCAATTTCTATCGTGCCATCTAAAGAAGGGTTTTGCTGTGAAATGGCTGTAATGTCATTGGTTGATAGTTGACTTGGATCCAATTGATTTGGATCGTTGGTATTTAGTAATTCTGCTAACTCTTCCCGAGTACGAGGTATCATACCAAAGATACCTGCGACATTAATTCTGACTTTACCACCTTTGCCGTTGAAAGCATTCGCCGTAATATCGCTGTTTTGATTTGGAGCAGCAATAATAAAACCATCGGGGATATTAATAGTGATGTTACCACCATTTCCCCCAGTTCCTTCGGTACCTGCTGCTGTAGAAATCTGCTGACCATTGCGTAACAATAGAAAATCTCTTATATTCAATGTGATATTTCCACCGTCTCCAAATATAGTTTGAGATCTAATACCACCATTTCGCAAAAAAATAGAATCAGCATTAATATTTATACTTCCTCCATTTACTGGAATGTTAGGATTATCTGCATTAGTAGTAATACCACTATTTTCTAATACCAATGAATGAGTCCGTAGAGTTATATTCCCTGCATTGACTTTAGCTTCTGTTCCACTTGTAATTCCACTATTGAGTAAAAAAGTAGAGTCAGTATCAATATTAATCGATCCAGCATTTCCTTTATTATTATTACCATCAACACCAGAACCAATTCCACTATTTTCTACTAATAATGACTTAGTCTTGACGCTGATATTACCAGCATTACCGCTTCCAAATGTTTTACTATTCCAACCACTTCTATTTTTAATAGTAATATTTTCGGTTGCATTGACATTAATATTTCCAGCATTCCCAGTATTTCTAGTTAATGTTTCAAGGGCTCCTCCATTAAAAAATGAAACTGTATTTACATCGATATTAATTCCTCCAGCATCACCATTACCAAATGTTCTACTACCAATGGAACCACTTTCAATTTCAACGGTATCTGCTTTAATATTTACCGTTCCTCCATTACCACTCGAAGAAGTATCACTAGTTATAACTGCATTCTTAACTGAAAGTATATCAACATCAATATTTATGTTTCCCGATTCACCATTGTTAGTGGTACCACTTAAAATTCTTCCACCTTTTAATTCTAAAGAGTCAGCATTCATAAATATTGAAGACCCTTGACTTTGATTGGAATTGCTGTTGTTATTAGTTATAATATTAATTCTGCGCAGTGATGTATTAGAAGCACTGATAGAAAAAGGTTTGGCTATTCTAGCTATGGTGTTATCGACGTTTATCCCTATTTCTTCTGCATGAAAATAATTTGCAGCATTAACACTAAAGCTTCCACTGATTTTATTGATATCCACATTTTTAAGACTGATGTTTCCTCCTCTATAAGTCTTATTTTTATTTCTTAAGTTTTCAGTTTTTAAGTTTTCACTTCTGAGAAATATGCTCAGAGGAGAATTATTAGATGATAGATTAAGTCCTTCAATTTCGATACTATTATTTGCTTGTAAGGTAAAATCAACCGTTTTAGTAATATTGATTGCAAAATCACCACTTACTTTTATATTTCCTTTTTGAATATTTCCTTCTTGAGTTGCAATTCCATTTGCGATCGCAGTAAAACTAGTTCCGGTGTTGATTTGGTTTTCAATATCCTGAATGCTTACTGCAACTGTGTCAGTCTCAGGGATAAAAATATTTGGATCGTTGCTGCTTAAAGGAAAACCTGTTTCTTCGTCTACACCAGAAATATCAACATTTGGGGTTTCTAACAACCAAGTACCAGCTAAACCATTGTTAGCACTAGCATCTGCTTCAATACCTTTGGTGTCGAGAAAATTTTGGCTTGATGTCTGAATTAAACCACCATTACCAGAGTTCGATCCTGCTTTAGCGCTCAAGCTTCCGTAAACACGGTTGGAATTTCTCGAGAAAATCGATATCTGTCCCCCGTCACCTCTAGTTAAAGCATCTGCTGTAATTCTTGCTTCTGGGGCTACATAGGTTGCATTTGCTTTCATACCCTTGGGATATTTCCCATCATTTCCAATTCTGACCTCACCACCACCTACATCACCAGAAACATCGATGGAGGAGTTTGCAAATAAACCAATTCTTTCTCCCAAAACAAGTACCCTACCACCTTGTTTTCCTATTTGGGTATTGGAAGCATCGATTCTTCCTTGGTTGATAATATTTCCAATTTCTAGATCGCGACCTAGAAATTGGTACTCCACATTTTGCAGTTCTCCAAAATCTCCCAAACTTGCAAAACCTTCCCCCGGAACAGCAGCAAGAGAGATTTGTCCGCCATTAGTTGTTAAATTTCCAGTATTAGTAAAATTAGTACCAACCAAAGTTAGGTTTTGTCCCGGTTTAACTTCCAGGTTTCCCTGATTGGCGATCGCTCCCCTACGACGACCCCGACCAAACTGTAAACCGGTGGGAGTAGTCATTGTCAGAAGTGGAGGTGAAGAGTTACTAGTATCCCTCGCACTAAAAAAGCGATCGTCAGCAAATTCCAAACTGTCAGCTGTACTTCCAATAAAGGAACCACCAATATCTAGTCTGACATTATTCCCAAATACAATTCCATTGGGATTAATCAAAAATAAGTTTGCTGTACCATTTGCACGAATTAAACCATCAATATTGGATACAGAATCTCCAGTAACTCGGTTAATAATATTTTGAATATTTCCAGCATTGTTAAAATAAGCCGAACTTCCATTAGGAATAGAAAATTCTTGGAAGCTATGGAATAAATTACCTCCAGCTTGCGTTCCACCTTCGATTTTTGTGGTGTTTCCTTGCTGTGTAACGCGGGAATTATTGGGTAGAGTTCCGTCGGGGATAATTTGAGCAGATACCCGATTGGGAACAAATGTGAAACTACTGGTAATTATGAATAAACTTCCCAACAGCATCTGATAGCTAGAATGTTGAAAGAATCTAAATTTGGTAGATATCTTAGATTTATTAGATCTATAAAAATTTGCACCCATAAATTCTTTTTAACTTAATGCTTCTAAATTAAAATGTTGCGATCGCTCCCAAAGCTCCCCAAGCTATCCATTAAGCGATCGCGATAAGTTAATTTAGCGATCGCGATAAGTTAATTTATTTATACGCTCACATTTTGCACTATAAAAAAACTATTGGATAAAGTCATACAAAACTTGCTGAAAGTCTCAATATAATAGTTAAATTTAGTTTAAACTAACAACTTACATCATTTTCATAGACGCCTTGGAATAAATTCCCAGGCTCATAGAAAAAGTCTGATAAATCAGACTGGGTAAGCTTTGTAGTGGGTTTTAACCTACTATGGCTAACACCAGTACAACTCAAAACTTATCTTGCAAACCATCGCCGAATCAACTCCACTTGGAAGCGATAACCATCTCCTTCTTCTTCATTCTCTATTTTTTCAATCAGTTCCCGTTGCAATAACTTTTGAAAATCACTTTCTAACACGCCAGGAATTTCTTGTAATATAGTATTTTTATTAACAATTACCCCTTCCCCTCTTGCAGCCATAAACCTGAGAATATCAAGCCCCATCGCATTTACTTGATTATTTTGAATATCAGCAAAGAAAAAACTACCAGTACCCAAGGCTTCCGTAACTGCTGCTTCCACATCTGCTAAAGTTGCTAATCGTCGCACTGAGGGGTCTTGTTCGTTTTTATAGGCGACGATTTCACTACAAAGTAATTGTACTAAGAAGGGGTGACAGCGAGTAAGTTCTAACACGCGCTCTACAGTATCCGGTTCGTAGCGCAGCATAAAATCTTTTACGGGACGCTCAATTAATCGACGGGCTGATTCTTCTTCCAAGTAACTGATATGCACCACTTGCACGTTAATTAAGTAACTAGCCCAACGCTGATATTCTTCAATGGTATGGGAGCCAGCCAGCATGACTTTGAAGCGGGGACGATGTTGGATCAGGTGACGTAACATTCCCAATACGTCTTGTTCGTCAAATCGTCCTTTAGTAATTGCGCTGTCAAGTACCTCGAATTCATCTAGCATCAACAAAGCGGTATTTTGTTCTAGTACCTCTTCTACGCGATCGAGCCATTCGTCAAAGCAGGTGAAGGGGTCATCTTTTAAGGTTTCGCGGGTGAGTGGTGGTAAATTAACAGCTTCTTTTTTTGCTGAGGTAATCATCCCCCTGGCGAGATTGTAGAGAAAACCTGTGTAGTTATTTGCTGATGAAGGTGCACCTTGCAAGTCCACAAACATAGGGATGATGGAGTTGGGTAGGAGTTTTCCCAAGTTGTAGAGGAGGGAAGTTTTACCCATGCGGCGTTGTCCGTAGAGTAGCAGGGGTGGGCGACGGCGATCTAGGATTAGTTGTTCGATGCGACTTCCGATGTCATCGCGTCCGCTGAAGATTTCTTGCTTTTGGGTGAGGGGAACGGCGAGAATGTAAGGAGAGTCAATTTCCTGGCGCAGTTCAACTTGTTTTGCTAGCTCTTCTACATAGTTGGTGATTATTTCATGCCATTTTTGAGCGATCGGGTAAAAACGGGGAGCATATTCGTTACTGCTGCGAGTAAGATCCTGTAAATTTGCATTTAATCGATCTGCAGTAGTTGTAAGGGCTAAACGCTGGTTATAGTTACTACGCTGACTGAGAGCAGAATCTACATATTCACTGATGCGAGTGAATATGCGTAGTATGGGGCTGGCTTTACCTTCTAGCTCTCCAATTACCAATTTGTGGTAAACTTTACGGATAAATTCAACCGATTCAGAGCTTTCCAACATTCGTGCATCCAGTTCAATTTGTGCAGCTTGAACAGCCCAGCGCTGACGGCTATTACTTAATAAATAATCAATAGCTACTTGTCCTTCATCTGGTTTTTGCTCCATGACTTGCACTAAATGCTTATCCAAGCCAATCAATGGTATTAATTGATATTCGTCCCAAAATGAAGCATGTAAGTGTAAAAAACTTAAATGGTGATCTGTGAATCGTTGGTCAAGGCGATAGAGTATGTTATGGAATAAAACCAGAAAGGGGTAAGTTAGCACAGGTCGCCATAAATTTATAGTTGCACCCACGCCGAACGCCACGCCGACCGCCACGCCGACCACCACGCCTTCCGCCACGCTGAACACCACGCCTTCCGCCGTGCTTACCGCGATGCTTCCCGCCACCATTCCCGCCGTGTTTACCGCGATGCTTCCCGCCACCATTCCCGCCATGCTTCCCGCCACGCTGACTGCCACGCCGACCGCCATGCCGACCACCACCACACCTCCCGCCATGCCGAGCAACACGCCTCCCGCCATGCCGACCACCACGCCTCCCGCCATGCCGAGCACCACGCCGACCGCCACGCCAACCGCCATACCGACCACCTCACCTCCTCCCGCCATGCTGGTGGCCACGCCGACCGCCATGAACACTATGCTTACCGCCGCCACCCCGTAAGCCAAGTCATTTAATGGTAAGCCTAAAAATAGTAATCTTGTTATAAATACTGCTGTTCCAGGTGTTACGATATATACTTGTATCAGTAGTTTCCACACCTTACGATTACACCATTGTATTGATTGTATATTTGTGGATGTATAATACAAAGCCGGGTCAATACGCTTAAGGTGATTTTTCCAAGCTTGAGGACGAAAAAATAGCCAGAAAAGTAGTTGCAGACTACCCAGTATGAGGTTGGGGTGTGGTTCGGGTGCGTCGGTGTAAATTTTGGAGTAGTCGATGGCGGATTTCATTGGGAAAGTCAAAAGTCAAAATTCAAAAGTCAAAAGATGACCTACGGTCATACTGCGCTAACAAACCACGATCTACGTTCACGCTATACTTCTGGTTTTAAAAGGCTTTCTACACCTAATTAATTTTTAAATTGCTATCTATTACGAAATTAATGTAACAAATAAACCCTAATTGAGAGTTTGGACATTGGGGTATGCAAGAATTTTTGCATCAGCAGTTAATAATGGGTATCCATGAATTCTTGCAGTTGCGACAATTATTTGATCAGCCGGGTCGCGGTGAAAACCTGTAAGTTTAGTTGATTCGACAATTATTGGAATCGTTAGTTCAAGTAGCTGCACTCCTTGATAAGCCAAAGCTGCTTTTAACCATTCGTCAACTGAAATTGACAGAGAAAGTCTTCCAACCTCAACTAATTTGGCAACTTCCCAGCAAGAAATTATGCTAATCCCTAAACCTTGGGACTGGTATTTTTCTATGCATTGTCGATGCTTCTCAGTTAATCTTTGATTATCATCAACCCACCAAATCCAAATATGGGTATCAAGTATTATCATTGCAGCATTTCCCAATCTTCTAAAGGCACAGCAGGATCAAATGGATCGTCATAGCGAATAACTGTACCATGCAAAGGATAAAGATTTGATTCTGAGGGATGTTTAGGATTTTCTAAAATGATAATTTCTACTTGTTCCCCAGCCTGAAAAGGTAAATCCTTGAGGTTCAAGGTTCCGTTTTCAGTTAAAGTTGTTTCTATACGGTGTGCTTTCATAATTATTCTTCTTTTAGCCTTTATCCCGATTTTAAATGATTGAAATGTTCGACTTGTCGCAATCCTTCTTCACGCCAATCATCGGTATCCCCATCTTCTAAATGAAACAAGCATTCTCGACAGAGAATTTGCAATACAAGGGGTACACATTGACTTTGCTCAATAATCCACTCCACATCATCATTTGCAAAGGTAATCGGCGAACTTGCTATTAATTCTCGCGCTTCTTCCTCTTTTAGGGCTCCCAATGTTGCGGTGTAACCAAAAATATTGAAAAATGGCGAACTATGTCCCGTACTATGAGCAAGTTCAATGGGTGATTCGTGGGTAGCTAAGATAAACGCTAGATTTCCACCTGTATGGTTAGTTGCTAAAGAACGCAAGCTTTCCCAAAACTCATCGTCCAATTCCAGACAACGTTTCAATCCGACACCAATCTCATCCAGTAAGATAACTGTGGGATTATGTAAGTTATCACTCATCACATCCATAAAGTTATCTAAGTCGCACGGTTCTGGTGTCTTCATCCGCAAATTTTCCAGAATGTGGGTTAAAAATCTTTCCTTACTTTGCATGCGTGGGTCTTGAAAATCAACAAAAACCCATCGATATATTTCTGGATTCGGTAGCCAGTCAGACTTTTGATTGGGGCGTAATTCTTTTACTGGTGTGGTGGTAATATTTTTCAGATAATGAAGTAGAGAAGTTTTACCAATGCGTCGTTCACCAATAATGGCAGCATTTTGTAGGGGGTGGCGCTTCAGTAAATTAAATAGGCGTTTCAGTTCTTTTTGTCGTCCGAAGAAATGACGGGGATGAGTGATGGGGGGACCGGTTACAAAGGGTGAGTCTTCCTCAATGTGGTTGTTATTTGCTTTTATTTCTGTTTCTTTGTCTGCTATTTCTTGCCAGTCTTGACCCAATTTTTCGCTAATTTCCACGAAATTAATGTAATCAACTGGTTTACCACTGAGAAAATTTTTGACCGTGGACAAGGAAAGTCCGATTTCAGTAGCAAAAGCCTTTTGACTAGGATAGCCATTACGACGCAGTGCTGATTTAACTTGTTGAATGTATTCTTGTGCAACACGCAGCGATCGACCCATCACCTTTATCTCTTTATACCAATTCAGTTGTTAATTATAAGGTAGTCAATCCTATTTGCTAGCTGTAATAGGGCAAAAATCATCTAAAAATCACCTCAAAAAAGCTTTTTCTCAACCTATTTTTCATCTACCCACAAATTTTAATGAGAATATACAGAGTTGGGAAGAAAGCCATGAAACACAGTTTAACAATTTGGTCGATTACCTTACCTCTTTGTGGACTACTAATGTTTAGTATTGGATGTGCGACTACTATTTACATGGTTAACGGTCGATATCGTATTGATGTTGTAGTCAACGCACAAGGACTACAGGTAAAAACTGACGTAGATAAAAGAGAATGCAACTAGTAAAGCAAGTTGCTATTAGGAACTTTCAATTAAAAATATACCACTCGCCAGGGCGCACGTCGGTGCGCCCCTACGGGAAATAAATAATGATTAAATATTTTTTAGAAGTTCATCAATGAGTCTTTTCTATTCCAACGGCATAACATCATGAAAATGAGTCATATTCATAACTCGTTTACCATCTGGAGTAAACGATAAAATATCAACAAAGCGCATATTCCACAAAATCTCGTCTGAAATATAGGAATACCGGGAATGAATAGTTTGAGAAATGGTTTCATCAATCCCAGTTAAAGTAACGATCAGTTCTCCTACTTTTTCCTGAAGCGATTCTGCTGTCTCGTTATACAACGGACTACTTTCATTGATTTGATGCATTACCGTCCAACTCAACGAAAAAGCCGGTGATTGACTGCGTACCAACTTCAGATCGTAAAAGCGACGCATGAAATCTCCTTCTTTCGTGATTTCATTACGCACTAGAGATACTTTGATCTGTGCTTCCAAAATAAAATTACCCCGTTGGTTCGCAGCACGAAACATTAAAGTTGGAATACCATCATAAGGCGCAATTACAGCAAAATTAGAAAACATGACTTTGGCTGTAGGAAGCGAAAATCGGGCAAAAACTAACCCGGTAGCCACAGCCATGATAAAAAAACCTACTAATGCTTCAATTACTACTAAAATATCGGCGTATAGCGTGGTAGGGTGCATCGCACCATAACCAATTGATGCCATACTTTGAACGCTGAAAAAGAAAGCATCACCAAAATCACCCGGGTGAGCACTTGCAATTCCATTTCCACTCGCCAAGTATAGCAAAGCAAAAAAAGCATTAATTGCCAGATAAACCGCAGAAATTAGCGCCAGAAAACGCCACCAAGAAATGGTGAGCAAAAAATGGTACAAACTTCCCCAAGATGGACGGGTACCAAGACAAATAAGATAGGATCTTCCCTGACGTTTGATAAAACGAAGCTCCGGAGACTTACGATTTTTCCCCATTCCCCTTAACCAAAATCCTCATAGAGACGTAACATGTTACGTCTCTACATTTTTGACCTACCATGGTACGTCTCTAAATTTTTGACCTACCATGGCGCGTCTCTACATTTTTTTCCACAGATGTCTGATAGGTCTTTGGTGTAGTTTAGGTTTACTTACGTTTTGCTGCTAGCGAACGACGGGTTTCCCGTTTTTCGTTTTCCTGAAGTCGGCGATCGCGCCAACCCAAAAACGTTAAATAACCTATACCTAAAGTAACTAGCACCAATAGACCCAAAGCCGCCAAAGCCAAATAATTTAGGAATTGAGCAGTTTCCACGATACTTCTATAGTCCGTTACGACCCCAAACTACCATTGCAATTGACCAAGTAAAAACAACTAGTAACGAAACCCAACCAAATGTCAAAATGCCCATAGTGTTTTCTGATTAAACTTATTTACAAAACTACTTCAATATTTATCATACTTGGAATATTCATTATTCTTATTTTCCCATTACCCATCACCAATTAGCAATTACCATTACCCATCACCCATCACCCAT
>JGI1201J43222_100389_pt1 | contig 10023 bp, 9 predicted proteins | sample MastesBC008_FD_43222 | JGI IMG/M metagenome (IMG submission 43222) | reverse complement strand
AGTGTGGGAAGTGTGGGGGGGAAATCGCAAAAAACAAAAGGGTTTGAAAAATCGGATTTTGTATGATATTAAATTCAAGTCAAAATTCAAAATTACTTAAACCCCCTCAAAATGAAGGAAATTAGCACTTTTTCTCGCTTTTGCTAAAATCTCTAATATTTAAGGGTTATAAAATGTACGAGTTGATAGATAACTTATTTTTTTACATTTTTCGATCTATCTTCCCAATCCCTAATCCCTAATCCCTAATCCCTGATCGCCAATCACCAATGCACCTTAACGTTAATATTCAAGGAAAAGGTTTTCCCATTCTTTGCTTACACGGTCATCCTGGTTCCGGTAATAGCATGTCAGTCTTTACCGAACATCTATCACAACACTTTCAAACCATTGCTCCCGACTTACGGGGATATGGAAAAAGTCGAACCAAGCAAGATTTTGTAATGACAGACCACTTACAGGATCTTGAAGAACTTTTAGATCGCTTACAAATAAAAAAATGTTTAATTCTGGGATGGTCCCTGGGTGGTATCGTGGGGATCGAATTAGCGTTAAAACTACCACACCGAGTAACAGGACTAATCCTTGTTGCAACTGCTGCAAAACCCCGCAGCAATCATCCACCAATTTCTTTACAAGATAATTTATTTACTGGTATTGCCGCACTATTAAATTACGTAAAACCAGGCTGGGACTGGAATATTCAAACTTTTGGTAAAAAATCTCTTTTCCGTTATTTAATTAATCAACATACTCCCAGTACCTATAGCTATATTGCAAAGTATGCCGTACCAGCCTATTTACAAACTTCTAGTTTTGCAACTCGAGCTTTAAACAGAGCGATCAAAACTGACCGGAATCGAATACCGGATTTATACCAAATACGATCCCCTTCACTAATGCTAACTGGTGCTGCAGACCGTCATATCACCGCCCTAAGTAGCTTAGAAACCTCACAAAACCTCAGCAATTGTAAGTATAAATGCTATCCTCAAACGGCCCATTTGTTCCCTTGGGAAATTCCCGGACAAGTCCTAGGAGATATTGATAATTGGCTGGGAGAAAATCTGTCAGTAGTTTGCAATCAGTAGCCTCAGCAGAAAAAGTATTTCTATCTACCAAGGACTATTGATTGCCTATTTCATGTAGCCCTATCAAGCAAATTAAAGTTGACCGCTAAAGACAGGCTTTACTTTGCGGTCAACCCATTCCCCCAAGTCATCTGCAACTGTTAATGCACTTGGTTTACAGCGCTTGACGTTTACATATATTCCTATTGCTCCCTCGGCTTCTAAATCCTCTACATAACCCTTCATTGCAGCTTTTGCTTCTGTTGCATCTAGGAAAGGACCAAAGTAATAGGTGCACTTAGGATGTTGGGTATGTACTTCTACCCACCAAGCCATACCAACACCTTGGGCAACATTGGTTAATACTTCCTTGAAATTATTCCAAATCATACTCATAGTTTTCCTGGTAACTTACTAAATCTGGTTGGAGTTTGTTAAATTTTTTGTTGTTGCTTTTACATTTCTTTATACTCTGTTACCCGAACTTTTTCAAAACATTCTTGGTTACTAATGTTTTGGCTCAAATTTAGTTTTTGACTCAAATTTGAGCGGGTAACCAGTTGTAGTTAATCTAAATGCAGTGTATTTGACCAACGTTGACGATAAATTTCATACAGAACCATTCCCGATGCTACGGAAGCATTAAAACTAGGAGTTTTACCCATTGTCGGAATGGATACCAAGAAATCGCAGGAGCGTTGGGTTAACATACTCAGACCTTCTCCTTCGGAACCAATTACCACAACTATTGCACCATTAAAATTAACTGTGTGTAAAGATTGACTTGCTGAATCATCAGTGCCATAAATCCAAAAACCAGCTGATTTTAATTCTTCTAATGCACGGTGTAGGTTAACTACCCTCGCTACGGGAAAGTTTTCTAATGCGCCTGCTGCAACTTTTATTACTGTAGAAGTAATTCCGGCAGATCTCCTCTGGGGAATCACCAAACCTTGAGCGCCGATGGCTTCAGCTGTGCGAATAATTGCTCCTAAGTTGTGAGGATCGGTAATTCCATCAGCAGCAATAATTACGGGATCGGATACAGATTTTATTTTTTCGAGTAATTCTTGCAAATCTAGATATTCATGGGGTGCGACCTGCGCAGCTACACCTTGATGATTTGCTCCATGGGTGATTCGATCCAAGCGCTTTGGTTCAACTTCATCAACAATACTGCCATTTTCCTTTGCCTGTAAAATTAACGAATGAAAACGAGGATCGTAGCGAAGACGGGGAGCAATCCAGATACGATTGAGAAGACGCTTGTTTTCCAGAGCTGTAAGTACGGGATGACGTCCGTAAATCAAATCTTGATTTTCTCGATCCCTCATTTCTGGGTTTGTTGTCCTGTTAGAGGGCTGGAAGTTAGAATTTCGTTCCCGCAGTCCATCGTTATGAGTCCGTTCTTTTTTCGATTCATTATTGCGTGGTTTTCCAGAGTTACGGGAAACAATTCGCTTACCTTTAATTTTTAAGGGCTGACCATTTTTTGGGCGTTCGGATTTGATTTTTTTTGATTTGTTAGTCATACATCTACACAGTAGAAACACCGCTTGAGCGAATGCATCAATTTAGTTTTCCGAAATCGTGATAGCTGTTTAGTTCTCCAAATTCAGTTTGTTTAATAATTCATTTAAACGTTGAATATCAGTTAGATATAAATAGCCGATTAAAGTTTCTAAACTTGTTGCTTGTTGATAAGTTTGGGGATCTAAACGTTTGGGACGTCCCGTAGCCGCATTACGACCTTTACGGACGATCTCCAACTCAGTTGCAGTTAAATACTCCCAGAGCGATCGCAGTAATTTAGCTTGAGTTTCTGCCCTCACCTGTGTGACCACCAAATGGTGGTAAGTTTTTGCTTGCTTTTGGGGAATGAGATAAAAAGTCCGAACATAGAGTTCATAAACTGCATCTCCCAAATATGCCAGTGCTGTAGGAGAAATTCGCTGCAACTGTGACCGATCTACCATGTTGGAGAATTGCTCTAGTTTATTCGCGAGCGTTTCACACGTCGATGAGTGTTTCCTCGGAGATTCGTCTTTTTTCCCCAAGTGCTCTTCCCCCTTTAATGTCACAAGATAACTGTCCCTTTAATTAAATCAAGAAGATTGTTTGTCAGATAAAAAAAATTATTAAAATACTGCCGCGACACTCTACCAAGGATAATCGCAGTTAAAAGAGTTGTTTCAAATCATTTTAGCTCGACAATAAGAACTTGGGAGAGATTTTGATGATAAATTTCCAAAAATTTTCCAGAATTTTTTCAGAATTTTCCCAAAAATATTCCAGAAATTTTTTAGAATGTTCCCAGAGATTTTCTAAAATCTTTTCAGAATCTTGTCAGAATTTTTTAGTTAATTATGTAAACACAAATATTTAAGTCGGATATTAAACTTTAGACATAATACTAGATCGAATCGAATTTTGAAAAAAATTAAGCTATCCAGATTCTGGGATCGGATAGCTATACTAAGCATTTACTCAAGGGAGTAAAACTACTTGATATTTTCTAAAGCCTGGTCAACCGATGGTTGTAAGGCAAGAAACTTCTCTAAGCGAACTAGCTTGACAGTTTGAGTTACACGAGCATTAGTAACAATTTGAAAAGTGCCTCCAGAAGTCTGTGCTTGCTTGGCTAGCTGTACTAAAGCACCTAGACCGGAGCTATCGACAAAGTCGATTTGTGAGAGATCCAAAATAATGTGCTTTGGTCCTTCATCCATTTTGGTTCCCAACACTTTTCGAAATGTTGGCTCGGAAAAAGCATCTAATAGACCTGTGAGGCGGAATAACTGAGAACTATCCCTGACTTCGCGAGTACCTCTCAGGCTGACGGTGAGATTCAGTGGCTCAGCAATAACTCCCTCCTTATTAAATTACAAACGCTCCAGTATAGATGTTTTTTGTGCATCTTGTCTACATCTCTTAAAGACTTGATTGTAAACCGCAAGTAACATTTAAAACATTTCAGTCAAACATTTGGGGGTCATGAGGAAATTTGTAATCCTTAAAGTTTGGTATAAATTTCTCATATTTATCGAGTTAATTTTGCTCCCTCCCTGTCGGACAATAAGGCATTTTTATCTTATAGCAGAATTGTGCGCCTTCTTTACTCCACTTTGCAGACCCACCGATTTGTTAACAGAAACCAGGAATGGAAGCTGTTTGACACCTACATAATTTTTAGGTTTTTAGTAGTTTAGGTTTTTAGTTGTATATACCTCACTTACTTGTAATCCTGTATAAATCCCCAATTAGGCTCACCTTTAACTGATTTCAACTTTATCTGAATGACGAGCAGCATGCATTGCTTGAACAAATTTCTCAAATAAATAATCAGCATCGTGTGGACCGGGACTCGCTTCGGGATGATATTGTACGGAGAATATTGGTAAATTTTTGTGACGCATCCCCGCAACTGTAGAATCATTCAAGTTCAAATGGCTAATTTCGATTTCTGCTGTTTGTACAGAATCTTTTTCAATTGCAAAGCTGTGATTCTGACTGGTGATTTCTACTTTTTGCTTTAGACCAGCAGGATGATTTAAACCACGGTGACCAAACTTGAGTTTAAAAGTCTCAGCACCCAAAGCATGACCAATAATTTGATGTCCCATACAGATACCGAACATTGGTTTTTGACTTTTTAACAGTTCTTTAGCTGTTTCAATTCCTTCACTCACAGCAGATGGATCTCCGGGTCCATTGGACAGAAAAATACCATCTGGTTTGTAATTGAGAATTTCTGCTGCTGATGTATGTGCGGGAACGACAACGATCCGACAACCATAACTAGCTAAACGTCGTAGAATATTACGCTTGATCCCAAAATCCAAAACTACGACTGTAAAAGTTTCTTGTTTTTTGTTTGGTTGAAGTAATTCTGAATTAAACTCCCAACTAGGAGCAGTTGATTGGTCCCATTCATAAACAGTGGAAGTTGTTACTTCCTTCACCAAATTTAGACCATTCATGTTGGGAGCGTCCTGCACCCGGAGTAATAGTTCTCCAGGATCGAGAATTTCTGTGGAAATACCACCGTTCATGGCTCCATGAACGCGAATTTTACGTGTCAAAGCCCGGGTGTCAATCCCATATATCCCAGGTATTTGATGCTTGTGTAAGTAATCAGGTAAAGACTGAGTTGATCGCCAGTTACTAGGTCTATTACAAATATTACGTGCGATCGCACCCCTCACTTGGGGTTTTTCCGATTCTTCGTCGTCAGGATTAACACCGGTATTCCCTAATTCAGGATAGGTGAAGACGACTATCTGACCGCAGTAACTTGGATCTGTGAGAACTTCTTGATAACCAGTTATCCCAGTGTTGAACACTACTTCTCCGATGGTAGTTCCCGTAGAACCAAATGACCATCCACGATAAGTAGTCCCATCTGCGAGAACGAGCAAAGCAGGTATTGCGTCAAACAGGGGCATAAGCAAGTGAGTATGAAAGCCTTTCATCAGCTGCAATTATTAGCTGCAACTATTTACAGTTCGATGCTAATTATCCCATAGTTAATTGTTTCTGATAAATTGCACCATTTTATATAAGATTTGTAGGAGCATTATTCTATAGCCCTACGTAATTAGGTCAGGAAATTCATAAATACTAAAACCTGTGATTATTGAACTTTTGGTCGCCTTCTTGTGCGGTCTGTTTTGCTGTGCTTTGCACCACTGCAAGCCCACAACACCTGGAATATGTTTTCGCGAACTGAAGGTTTCGTGAACTGTTAGCTCTGATGCAATCTGTTATGTTCTACGGACACGCCCTTAGCTTTTAGTTATTGCTGTGCTGCTACGGTCCACTAATGACTTGTGCATAGCCCTATATTTCTTATTCTCCGTTTTCCGTTTACCATTTCCTATGTCTAAAAGTAATTAATCAAAAATAAAGAATTAACCTATAAGAATCTATAAATGAGAAGATTAAGGACCAAGAAATTAAAATCAAATATTTAATTTTGAATTACAAATGGTGCTAGTCACTTGACTTTGTATTCCTTACGTGTTTACTCACTTTTGTTTGATGTAAATTGGTCAAATATATGACTATCTACTACTTGAAAGTTGATTATTCTGAGGTATTTCAGGAAAATGTAATTCTCCAATTGGGGAATGACAATAAATCCGGATCGCACCTTGTAGGAGTAAGTATGAGAAGTATGAAGGATATGGATAAATCCCAATAATAATGGAACATTTTCAAGGTCAGATTTGTATAGGATTAATTTTTTCCGGTTACTTCACTTAATATCTCTCGTTCGCGTTTTCTCGGGGTTCCAAATTTTCTTCAAATTCATTCATACTCTTCTCCAGATTTTCTTCACTCATCTCACAAGTTGAAATTAATTAAGCAAAGGTAGATTTGAAGAATAATACCCAGGTAAAATTAAAACTTATTATGCTGCAGCCTCTATTGTCTCGTTCTGGCTTATTTTTTCTTTCCGCAATGCTAACACTATTAACTATTGCTTGTAGTAGGGAAAATGAAAGTCTGAAAACTCAAAATCAACAAAAATTAGGACACAATCAGCCCAATACACAAACATCTACTCCTGAAATTAACCCTCAAATTGAATCTGGACTTAACCCGTCCCCGATTAAAACTCAAAATAATGTGGGTCATTCCCCTGACTATGCCAGTAATTCTGTTTCCGAGCAAAATACGAGACTTGATTTATTGGAACAAGCACTCGATAAAGCTGCAAATGCCTCAAATATTAGTCATACTGCACAATCTAGAGATGATTGGCGACTGGTTATTACTCAATATCAAGATGCGATCGCCTTGTTGAAACAAGTTGGACGGCAAAGTATCAACTACACTATGGCACAAATTAAAATTGCCGAATATCAGCAGCAGATCCAATATGCTCAACAACAAGCTCGTTTAGTACAACCCAGGGATGTGGTTGTATCGCGATCACCAAAATCTATATCAGGGGTAGCAGGATTCAATATCCCCCAAATCATACCTGAATCAAAGAAACAGCCATCATTAACAACTCCAGAAGAAAGTTCTTTTAAAGAAGAATTATCTCTTGAGAAAATAAAATCACCTGCCCATCTTAATCAACAAATATCTTCCCAACCAATATCTTCCCAGCAAACATCTCCCTCACAACAAACATCTCCCCAAAAAATACCTTCAAAAGCCGAAAATCAAGGAGAAGTTTTTGCTCAACAACAAGATAGACAAAAATTAGAACGTGATCGAGAAGAAATTGTTTTTACTGTTCCCATTAAAAGGCGTGTTGGTGGAACTCCGGTGATTGAAGTTAATTTTAATGGCGATCAGCAATTTGACATGATTGTCGATACAGGAGCATCTGGGACAGTTATCACTCAAAATATGGCAAAATCTTTGGGAGTTGAAGCTGTCGGGAAAGCACAAGCAAATACTGCCAGTGCCAAAGCTGTAGAATTTTCCATTGGCTATGTTGATTCCATGGAAACAGCTGGAGTTCAGGTAAATCAAGTAGCAGTAGCAATTGCTGGTAAGGAATTAGAAGTAGGACTTCTAGGGCACGATTTTTTCGGAAATTACGATCTCACAATTAAACGTGACGTTGTTGAATTACGCCCACAGTCCGATTCACAAGTCGATCCGCCAATTGAAACTCCAATTCATTCCCCAAGAATTATTACTTCTCCAAAAATTCAACCAACTGTTCCAACTTCTTCCAAGCAGCCCCAGACTGCAGAATCTCTTTAGCTTTTTTGATACCCTCAGTATAATTATTTAGAGTCACTGCTTCACCAACTTGTAGCGCCATTGCAGTATTTAATGCAACCACATCTTGTTGTGCTTGTGTCCCTTGACCTTGCAAAACGTTTTTCAGAATTTCACAATTTTCTTTTATATCTCCTCCTCTTAATGCTGTTGTTGGTGCAGAATGTAAACCTAATTCTTCAGGATTGATGCTTGCTAACTTCACTTCACCTTCTGCTAGCAGCGCCAGATCTGTTAAATCTGCCAAACCCGCCTCATCCAGTTTTTCTCGCCCGTGAACTACAATTGCCGTTGGAGTACCCAATAACTGAAGTGACTCAGCGATTATTTTTACTAGTTTGGGATCGGAAACCCCAACTACCTGTCCTTTAGGACGTAAGGGATTCACTAAAGGTCCAATCAAATTAAATATCGTCCTAATTTTCAAAGTTCGTCGCAACTGAGCAACTGATTTGAGAGCTGGATGCCACCCAGGAGCGAACAAAAAGGTTACTCCCACTTCTTCTAGAGCAGCCCGGACTTTTTCCGCAGGTGCATTGAGATTGATACCCAAAGCTTCTAAAACATCAGCACTACCGACACGACTAGAAGCAGAACGATTGCCATGTTTGGCGACAGATAAGCCAGCGGCTGCGGCAACAAATGATACTGCAGTGGAAATATTAAAAGTTGATGCTCCATCTCCTCCAGTCCCGCAGGTATCGATGGCATTAATATATCTTGAATCAGGGGTACTTGATTGGGAAGATTGGGCTTGCACAACAGATGCCATACCTGCTAATTCAGGAGCAGAAACACCTTTGCATTGTAAAGCGGACAAAATAGCTCCTGATAACTCAGGAGGAATTGATTCATTTAACCATCCCTGCATTAATTCTGCTGCTTGGGTGCGCTCGAGAGATTGATAGTCCAACAATTGTTGTAATATTTGAGACCAATCTTCATAAGATTGTGGTGAATTATTCATAGGTAGTTGGGGATTAGGAACTGGGGATAGCACTGGGTTAGGCAACAAGTAGCATATGTTTTAAGAAGTAATTACTATTTATAAGTACTTTTACTCTCAGGAGAGCATATGCCAATGTAACACTAGCGACACTTTCCGAACAAAAAGCACAAATTACAAGTTTACAAATTTACAAATTTACAAATTCACAAGTTTACAAATTTACAAGTTTACAAATAATGAATTATTTAAATATCTACCGTCTTTTCCCATTAGACAACGTTTTTGATATTTTATTCAAACAATATTCAAAAAAATTTTCCCAGGGTATAATCTGAGAAATCTATGGAATTTGGGTAAATTTTTCAAAACTTATTATTGAATTCAAACTTCAAATTCAAAACATAAAATAAAATAATTGAAATTATATTATTCAAAAATAATAATAGTTAAACCCGGCGATGGAACTCAACAATATTTTGCAGAATTTTTACATCATAATTACCAAAAAAGTCATGTCCTAATAGTCCAATCTCTGCTTTTGGGGCGATCGCAACTTCAACATCTTTTACAACAACTTTACCCGCGCCAATCGAACGAACCTTACCTGTTTGCAGTTCGATTTGAGAACCGTCAGCAATAATCGCATTTATGATCCCTGAGGGAGTCAGGTTTAAAGTGCTCGCCATCCCTTGGGTAATAAGAGTTTTACTTGCACCTGTATCAACAATCATTTCAAAAGACTGACGGCCATTGAAAGTAACATCTATAACAGGAGTTCTGCCACTGCGACGTTTAATTGGGACTCTAAAAACTCTTGTATCTGCAGGGGTAACACCGCAAAGATTTCCCAAGCTGATGCTCTTCCCAGATGAAGTAACCATAAAACAGACACCTTGATTTTCAGCACTTGCTGTATCTGAAGAGATCGAAAAAATTAGAGGGATAAGTGCAACGATTTTTATCCACTCTTTGGTAGTCTTATTCACAGCTTTTTCTCCTAGGTTATCCTAAATCGGTTTATTGTTTAGGTTACCCAAATCGCTCAAAAAATAAGTCTTCGGTTATCAGTTAATGCGCAATACTTACAGTACGCTTACGCTAGGTAGCGCACGCTATAGCTATAGCTGCGCTACCTACGGATCCGCTAACAGTTAGTAGTTGTCAATTAATGGATTGCTGTCAGCGCTGTACCTACTGTAGAGTTTGGGTTTATACCAATTACCAATTACCAATTACCAATTACCCATTACCCATTAC
>JGI1201J43222_100390_pt1 | contig 10029 bp, 5 predicted proteins | sample MastesBC008_FD_43222 | JGI IMG/M metagenome (IMG submission 43222) | reverse complement strand
TTTATCCCGGGAACTGGTTGATGACATGGCAATGATGCAAATGGATCAAGCCGGAGCACATCAAGCTTTGGCACTGTCTTGGCCTGAAAATATCATTCCTATCTTTCAACCTGCTCATAGCCCTCAACTCAATCCAATTGAGCGATTATGGCAGTTCATTAAACACCAGTTCAAGGGTGAAAGTTTTTCTGATTTACAACAACTACGTCAACGAGTTCAAAACGAGTTAACTCAAATGTCTTCTGAGTTAATCTCTTCTTTGACAAGCTATGATTTTATCCTTGAAGCTCTATTTTATGAAGCATTATTATATGCATCTTCATAGAGAATTGGTATTATGTACATATAATCAATAAAAAACCCGATCTATTTGGAATAAAAATCGGGTTTATTTAATTTAATATTAATTTGGTTTAAGATTATTTAAATCAGCAAACACCTATAAATTCAATTAAGCAAGTACCAAATCAGTCAATTCGATAGTAATAAAGCTAAATTCAAATTAATTTGAAAATTATTAAATAAAAATTCATTTTTAACTATACCAAAATACAATAGTAAGAAAAGAAATATAAGTCCCATAAATAACGTCCATTTCTCTTCCCAATATTCTTGACTTGCCAAGTACCATTCGTTGTTTTAAGTTCTATGACAGGATTACCTTTCCTTATTTCCCTACGTAGATTTTTACCTTCCAGAATATGAATTTCTGATTCATTTAAAAATGGAGTAAGTCGACTCCTAATTCCTGCTGTTGAACACTCAGAATCTATAAGCACGCGACATTTATGAATTATAAAAGGTGGTTTTCTAACTTTACTTTTTTTAAACATAAATTTCGTAAATAATATTTATATTATTTTTTGCATATGAGTAATGTAATTCAAAATATAATTAATACAGATTTTTAGGAAAACTGTAATTCTTAATATTAATCTTACAAACATAATTTTAAATTGTTATAAACACTTTACAAAACGCGTAAAAAATAGTATTTTACTCGTACTAATAAAAATTAGTTTTACATTAACAATAGTTATATTATGCAAGTTAATAAATACTTGTTCATCTAATTTTATTACTAAAAAATTAATAATCAAGTTTAGTCTTATACTTACAATATTTTTTGCAAACATAATATCGTAGGTATGATCTGATTTGTAACAAAAATATTCAATTATTTGTACTATTAAAATCCTTGTATTGTTGTATGAATAGCTCTTGCACTCTCTGTATTGATTTATAACATCAAACAAACTGCTACATTTTTACATCAGTACTGTATTCTAGCTTTACACACCACAGAGGAACACAAAAATCATACCAATGTATCCACATGCATATCTGCAGCTGTTTTACTGATTACGTAAGCCGAACTAGGGATGGTATCTTTTATACTTTTTGTTTCACAATCATTATAAACTAAAAAAAATAAACTTGCAGCCTTGAATTAATATTTTCTGCCAACCATATATTATCAACATCGTCAAGAGTAAGAAAAAGCCAAATTCTATGGGTTCAGAAATCTGTAAGTCTGTAAACCTATAGGTTTATAAACCTATAAATTTAAAGCCCATAAATTTATGAGTTGTTTCTTTGGAAATTAGATTAATTTACGTGTATGTATTTAATAGCTAAATTTTTGAGTTAAATCTAATAAAGAGAAAATGAATTTGATGAATATCAAAAAATCTATTCTTCCCCTATGCTTACTATCAACTTTTGCTGTTGCACTCAAGGTAGATGTTGCTAGTGCAGAAACTTTACAGACCAAAAATTTTAGGGTCAAGATTACAAGAAACTGTCCTGAAGGGTATATAGCTTGCGACAATGTCAAATATGTTGGTAAAAACCTCAATACAGGCGATTCTATTCGTTTAACAGGTAAAACGCTTCACAGAAGTTGTGCAGATGGCGTTACACCATGTCAGTTTATCGGTTATGAGTTTCGTAATGGAAATCATCTATATAGAGTTACAGAAGATGGTGAACTGCAAGTTTACAAAGGTAAAAAGCTGATTCTCCAAGAGAAAGGAACCTTAACTTTTTAAAGTTCAAAATATTTCAGACTTCAAAATATTTTAGATCTCAAGACTTTAAGAATATTTGACAGCTATCTCTTCTCCATTTGCAGATCCTACCGACAGAGGATTGCTTATAAAATTAATCTTAAATTAATCTGGTAAAAAACTAATCTTAAAATCTATATAATAGAAAAACCTGGAACAAATCATCGCTCCAGGTTTTTGTTATTTAATCTATGATTGAGAATTCATATTGAGTTAATATTCGATCTACACTCAAAAGTCTAATTAGACGCTAAAGCTATCAATTGTAATCGTAATATCGTTAAAGTCTTGATCGCCACCGTTGGGTAAATCTTCAAAACCGAAGGTGCGATTGCTCAGTTTTGTAATGTGGTCAAAACCATCACCACCTACTGCTCCAGGGAAAGTGAAGTAAACATTTGCGTTACCGTTTTCTGCTGCTGCTAAAGTATTATTCGCAATAATTAAAGGTGCAATTAAGGAACCAGCTTCAAGTTCAACACTTCCAATTTCTACACCATCGTCACTGGTAGAAAATACTGGAGAAATAATGTTGTCTAAAGCATTTTGCAGATATCCTGCATTATCAACACCAACACCACCAACATTACCTGTAATATCATCAATTTTGTAGAAGTAAACTTCGTTATCGAAGTCAGCTTCCCTACTGATGATGTAATCAACTTTCACCTTACCGGTTAAACCATTGAGGTTAATTAGTTCAACTTCGGTATCACCATTATTTTGAGTTGCAATTGGTGTTTGGTTTAAATTGTTGATGATTTCGTTGGTCGTAGGTATCACACTGTCTTCACGGAAATCAAGATTTTGAATCCGTGTGTCTTCTACTGGTGATACATCAGCAACATTGAAGGGTTCAGTCGAGAAGTTCTCAAGTAAGTACTCAGCTAAAGCATCTTGTTCAGAACCATCATCAGCAGCAGTTGCAAGACCAGTACGTTCTGCACCATCTACGACTAAGTCTACACGGTTTGCACTTTCTCCATCAGGGAAAGGATAATCATCACCACCATTAGCTAAGAAGTTCAAAGTAACAATACGGAAAGTGCGACTAGCATCACCTACTAATTCACCATTTTCAGCAATGACGTCGAGTAAATTACCATTTTCATCCTTAACAGCCAAGGATTGTACACGATCGCCAGCAGGTGAGTCATCATCAAAACTGAATGCTAAACCACTGACCTGGGGAAAACGTCCAGGGGTTTGTCTGTCTCCACTATCTGCTACACCATGCTCAATAATATCAAGGAGTTGTTGAGCAGTTACAGTTAATAGAGTTAAACCGTTGTTGAAGCGGAGAGAATTTTCTAGGTCTAATTGAGAAATATCTCCTGCGTTCTTACCAGCTTCTAGGTTCGCTAGAGTTGTTCCTAAGTCACCGGTGGTACCATCTACACTACCAATTTCAGATCTGATACCGCCACCATTTTTAATGGATATTACTACTGAATTATCAGCTTTCTTCGCCGCAGCTAAATTTGCATCAGCAGTTAAGTTACCCAAGTTAGTTTCTTGGGTACGAACTTCTGAGCGTCTTCCTTCTAAGAAAACATCACTTTTACCGAAGATAATCCCATCATTTGCTGTAACTACAGCTTCAACTGCGTCGGTCAAGGCTTTAACTTGTGTACCTTTAGAGCCTTCAGCGAATGCATTTGCAGCGTCTGCACCATAGACATCAGTAACACCTTGGTCGTCGGTAGCATAAGCACCGCTGACATTTTCGTCAATGCTGTCAAGAATAACTTTTCCTTGAACATCAAAATCAACAACTAAGCGACCGACGTAGGAATATTCTCCATTGGTACTGACAATAACTGCAGGGTCACCATCTTTATTCTTAGTTTGGAAAGGATAATCTTCCGCTGCGGTATCTCCTTCCCGTAAGCGGTCGTTACTATCCGCTTGGAGTGTATCGGAACCTCCAGCAATAATTACGTCTACTCCAGAAAGTAAACCAATTAATTCTTTTTCCAGAGTAATTTGTTGTAAGTGACTGACTACAATAACTTTGTTAATACCATCAGCAGTCAGTTTATCAATAGTGGGCTGAAGAATTTTTGCTAATTCAGCCATGTTATTGGATTCTGGGTCAATGACATCAACACTACCAGTAGAAGAAATAGTTTCTACTAATTGAGTTGTCGCACCAACAACACCAATTTTTTCGCCATTTTCTTCAATGATTGTTGCAGGAGCAATTTTAGGTGCTTTTGCTGCAGCATCTAAATCGGTGGGGAGAGATTGGAAATCTGTGTTGGGTAAGATTTCTTCAGTATATAAATCAGCAAGATTGCTATCACTAGAGAAATCTAAGTTCGCGCTGAGATAAGGGAACTGAGCGCCCAACCAGCGAGCATCTCCTAAAGTATTCCCACGAATATCAGTACCGATGATATCGCCAAAAGCATTAGTACCAGCATCGAATTCATGGTTTCCAACCGCTGAAGCGTCGAAGCCAATTACGTTCATAATTGACATATCAACGCGACCGACATCTTCACGAATGTTGGTTAAACCAGCTTCGTTGAAAAACTCTTGGTAAAACTCTTTTAGAGGAGTACGCAAAGAGCGATCGCCAGCAGCACCGAAGAATGGTCCGGGAATGTAGTTGTCACCAGCAGAAAGGGTAATGCTGTTTTCAACTTCGTCTTCGAATTTATCAACAATTGCAGCGAAGTTTGCTGCGCTGTCAATTGCATCTACACCACCCTCCAAGTCAGAAGCGTGGAGAATTTGCAAAGTGTAGTCAGGAACTTCAATATCATAGAGGGTGGTGGTTTTGCTTACCTCATTCGCAACAGCTAGTACAGGATTTCCAGTAGGACTGTCAAAAGGGGCGATAAATTTCAATCCTTCGGGAGCAACATCACCTTCAGTACGAATATACTGAACAAATTCAGGTGCAGTGGGTTTGCTTAAGTCATAAACTAGTACTCCACCACCAGCACGCTCTAAACCAACGAAACCGTAGGGTTTACCGTTAATTTTACCGACGGTTACAGACTCGGGTTCAGCACCTTTATCATCGGAACGACCATCTTTTTTAAAACTTGGACTCGTGTCACTGAAGTCGAAATTTCCATCTGCGTCTTTGAATTTGTCGTCGTCATCAAAATCTGCATTAAATAAATCTGGAGTCTGTTTTTCAAGAATCTTCGCGATTTGATCGCCGCTGTCAAAGACCTGGTTACCAAATTCATCCCAGATAGAGAAGGAACGACCACCGTAGCTGAAGATTTTATCAAAATCACCATCTCCATCCAAATCACCCAAAGTATTAGTAGTTTTAAGACGACCAAGATTTTCATTTTCTTGTAAGGTCGCAGCGTCTGGGAAAACGGTGGGGTCAAGTGTTAAATCTTTAACTCTTTTTTCTTCGCTGAAACCCTTATAATCCCTTGCATCCCCTTCATTAGCAGTAATGTAGTAAGTCTTACCACCAACTTCAAAGCTATCAATTGCATCCGGCTGATATAATCCAAATACAGGATGATTCTTGATGTCAATTTTATCGTCTTTGTTGCTAGCATCAAATTCATTACCAGCTTGATTGTGGTCTTTTTCACCCAAAGGTAATACATCCTTTACAGTCCCATTTGCAATGTCTACCACCGCAACAGCATTATTTTCTTGTAGAGTAACAAATGCTGTTGAACCATCTGGAGAAACCGCGATGTATTCTGGCTCTAGATCTTGAGCAACAGTAGCATTAGGTCCAAAAATACGTACACCTTTATCAATCAATGCTTGCTTTTGGTCGTTAAAACCAGCAAAACCAGCAGTAGTTACATTTGCATCAGTTAAAATACCAACTCCACCAGAAATATCGATAATGCTGATGGAACCTTCTGGGTCATTATCATATGCATCATTTGGTTCGCCCTCATTAGCTACGATTACCTTCATCCCATCTGGAGTAAAGGTAAGCATATCGGGAAGAGGACCAACTGTAACTAAACTTTGAAGTTCACCATTTGTATTGTAGAAAGCAACTTTACCGTTATCTTGTTTGGTCTTCCCTTCAACAGCAACAGCGACGATACCGTTTTTAACCGCAACGCTATTAGCACCACCACCGATATAAGTGACATCAATATCGTCAATATCGCTTACTTTTTTTGGGTTCTTAGGATCTGTGATATCAATTAATTCAATCGTATCGCCAGTAGTAACAAATAAACGCTGTGTTGTCGGATCGTGGGCGACAATTTCTGCACCCTCTTCACTAGTAAATGTACCAAGTTTGCTTAGTTTGATTTGGTTAGAATCCATATTTTCTGGTGGAATTGATAAAGTTACAACTAAAGGATTGCGATCGCTTGCTCTTTGATTCGCGTTTACAAACTCAGAGTTGACATGTAAAATCTCAACTTATTTCTCCATTGCTAGACGATCACTAGACAACACATGAAGCAAGGGCTGTGAACTATCTTAGGAGATAGAAATATAATGTTCGTCTCCTGGTATACTTTCTTTCAATCTCAGATTAATAGAAACCCAAAACATTAGTTATGTTTTGAGGGTAACCATCCCATTCCAAATATGCGTAAGCAACGATATCCGCCGTAATATTCACACTATTTGGGAGACCAAAAACCTGCGAATAAAAGGTCGCAATAACTACTTCAAGGATTTATAGGTAGAATTGTGCAATTAATTTGCTGATATTTTTGGGCAAACTTTTGGATTTTAATTATGCCTATTAATCCCAAAAAATTATGATTAATCTTCTGAGAATAATAATCATTAGACATATATCACTAAAAATCTACAAAAACTTGTAAACTTTTTTACTTGTCTCAAATAGTAGAAAATGATGATTAATAAATGTTTGATTTTCAATTAAACTTAGTTTAATTTTGATAGTTAGTACAAGTAGAAAATATTTGCAAAATTCTGATTTATTTCATCGAAAATCTATCGTAACCCGATTTCAATAGATAATTTCGCTATACTTTTGGACGACTTTGTGTTTCATAAGCAACATTTGGTAAATTTTAAGAAATGTATATGAAACCTAAATCATTTATAAAAATAATACAATGAATCAGGTTGATTGTTATAAACTGTGTACCATTTCACATATAATTGTAACTAACTCTTACTTAGGAAATAGGTAATTCCCGTGTTGGAAGCATGTGTATTTGCAATTACAAATATTGTGCGAATTTTTCGGCGTTATCCTGGAAAAGAGCCTGTTCATGAAGATTATTTCTATGGATGTCGCAAGTCAAAAGCTGCTTAGCCCATCGACATTGATTGCATTACCATAGGGTTTGTTTGCACCGCTCATTTTAGGCGTTCGAAATTCAGGCGAGCGAAAGCCCAGTAATGCTGATTTAATTCTTCAGGTAGTAATTTTTTATCTTTATGATGGTAGTGGGCGCTACTGGCTTGGCTTTTATCGCTAAGTTCTGAGTTTAGTTGATGTCATGAAGTCATCAAACTATGAAGTGAGCCCACTATATAATTGTCATCTGATGAAATCAACAGGTCACGAATCGTTCCCACAATAAAATTGTCATGCAATGAAATTGGCACGGGATAATCCGACATTTGGAAAGCAAGGAACTCGAAAATAACAATACCCCATGAATAATATTACGATTACGTGGATTGCCCTGCCTCTTTTTGTGGGGTTTGTCATTTATCTAATCCCGAAAATCGACCGATTTTTAGCGCTGGGAATGACTTTAGTCTCCAGCGTATATGCTTTGCAGATACTCATCAACCAAGAATCACTGAGATTACAACTGCTAGATAATTTTGGCGTCACCTTAGCTGTCGATCAATTAAGTGGTTACTTTATATTGACGAATGCTCTGGTAACTGCAGCGGTTATTCTTTACTGTTGGAACACAGGTAGATCGGCTTTCTTTTATATGCAGGCTATATTTCTGCATGGTAGCCTTAATTCCGCGTTTATCTGTGCAGATTTTCTCAGTTTATATGTAGCTTTAGAAGTTATAGGTATTGCTGCATTTCTCTTGATAACCTACCCTCGTTCCGATAGATCTATTTGGGTTGGCTTGCGCTATTTATTTATTAGCAATACAGCTATGCTGTTTTATTTGGTAGGTGCTCTACTAGTATATCAAGCAAATAATTCCTTTATTTTTGAAGGTTTAGGTAATGCGCCAATCGAAGCCCAGGCTTTAATCTTAATGGGACTGTTAACAAAAGGAGGAATCTTTGTTTCAGGATTATGGCTACCACTGACCCACTCTGAATCAGAATCGCCAGTTTCGGCTTTGCTATCAGGAGTTGTAGTCAAAGCAGGTGTTTATCCATTACTACGTTGCGCGCTACTGGTAGAAGAGATAGACCCCATCATCAGAATTTTTGGAGTTGGAACAGCATTATTAGGAGCATTTTACGCAATCTTTGAAAAAGATACTAAACGCACCCTAGCCCTGAGCACTATTTCTCAGTTGGGTTTTATCCTATCTGCACCTGCAGTAGGTGGTTTATATGCATTAGCCCACGGGTTAGTAAAAGCAACTATTTTCTTGATTGCCGGTATTTTGCCCAGTCGAAATTTCACAGAACTTCAGGAGAAACCAACAAATAGATGGCTCTGGATTACTTTAGTTATTGCTAGCCTTTCTGTATCTGGTTTTCCCTTATTAGTTGGCTTCGGAGCCAAAATGTTAACCGCAAAAAATCTAGAATCCTGGCAAGAAATTGTGATGAATGTTGCAGCAGTGGGAACTGCAGTTGTGTATGCCAAATTTATCTTTTTGCCCAACAACGGGAAAGACACAGTCAGAGCTGGTTTTTGGCCTGCTGCAGCTCTATTAATCGGTGGAATGTTGCTTGCTAATATAGGAACTTTTCAGGCATATACAGTCACTAATATCGCAAAAGCCCTTGCTACCATTGGTGGAGGTTGGTTGACATACTTTTTCATTTTTCGGCGGCTTGATTTCGAAGTACCCTCTGTGGTCGAAAAATTTGAGCATCTTGTAGGTGGCATGAGTTTGATGTTAGTTGCACTCTTCTGGATGATATTGGCATGATTGAAAAACTAAATTTAGGATTTCAACCAATAAGATACTGTAGTACTCTATCGTATTAACTCGACTTGGTTTATAGTTAAATATTAACCATTAAACCCAAAGGAAAGAGATAATAGTTTTCTCAAAACCAGCACATCCTTTAAGAGGTCGCTATACCATAAACTTTGCCTTATGTCACTCCGTATCTTTGAATTGATAGATTAGTAGTACTAATAAGTTTGATTTAAGCTGGTATCTAGAGACGTTACATGTAACGTCTCTACAAATTTTTTGAGAGAAAATAAATTCAAATCACCAGATTTGATGCATCAGCTCCATCCCCATAGAGAAAAAGCCTTTATCCTCAAACATAATTAATACCCAAGCATAATCTTAAGTGCTTGGAGGCTTCATCAATAGTTTTCACTGTTTATTTGCCAGCAATTATTGAGTGGAATTGTTGAAATCGAACATCCATAAAATTTCAGAAAAACTATAACTAATTCTCTGGCAATGTAACATTTCATTAGAGTTCGACTCGATGTTTTGGAGTATTTGTAAAATTTTTGACAGACCTTAAGTTAGTTAAAAATAATTGCGAACAAATAAACGTTATTTTCACTGAGATTCATTTAATAGTAACATCAATAAAAGTATATTCTGTCAGGCAAAAAAGTTTTCCTATTTACGGGTTTCCACTAGTATCTAAGTTTATGGATGATTTCGATAGACATTTTCATAAACTTTTGTTTTATAAGCAACATTTGAAAAAAAGTCATAAATATATATAAATACCAAATGACTTGTAAAAACTCACACAATAAATCAAGTAACTAGTCGGAAATTGTGTACTCTTTCACGTATAATTGTAACTAACTCTTACTTACCCAATAGGTAATTCCCGTGTTGGAAGCATGTGTATTTGCAACTATATTGTGCGGTTTTTTTGGGATCAT
>JGI1201J43222_100388_pt1 | contig 10032 bp, 9 predicted proteins | sample MastesBC008_FD_43222 | JGI IMG/M metagenome (IMG submission 43222) | reverse complement strand
AATAGTGAGAATTTTCAGAAATTCCTTGACGCTTTATCCCGGGAACTGGTTGATGACATGGCAATGATGCAAATGGATCAAGCCGGAGCACATCAAGCTTTGGCACTGTCTTGGCCTGAAAATATCATTCCTATCTTTCAACCTGCTCATAGCCCTCAACTCAATCCAATTGAGCGATTATGGCAGTTCATTAAACACCAGTTCAAGGGNGAAAGTTTTTCTGATTTACAACAACTACGTCAACGAGTTCAAAACGAGTTAACTCAAATGTCTTCTGAGTTAATCTCTTCTTTGACAAGCTATGATTTTATCCTTGAAGCTCTATTTTATGAAGCATTATTATATGCATCTTCATAGAGAATTGGTATGACAGATAATAGGATGTGATAGATAAAGAGAAATTACATAACCCGACAATAAATACAAAAGTTATTTTGCTTATTTATTTTTGCTTATTTATACTCAGAATAAGAATAAAAGCAAAAACCCCTAAAATTAATAACTTCCGGAATTAAGAACTTCTAAGATTAAGAACTTTTAAAATCAAAAACTTTAAAATAAAAACTTCGGCTGTATTGGTATCTCAATTAAGAACTCGCTCCCCTGATTAGGTTTGGAGAAGCAACTCAATTTTCCACCATGTTTTTCTGTAATTATCTGATCACATATGTATAAACCAATACCAATACCTTTGCCAACAGATTTTGTTGTGAAGAAAGGATCGAATATTCGGTGACGGATTTCATCTGTCATCCCAAAAGCATTGTCTGTTATCTGAATTGATAAACAATTTTTACGAGTTACTTCAGTGCTAATTCTAATTTGAGGATGTATAATTTCTTTTTCTTCGTCGTTGACTGCACACAATGTATTAAGATAATCTCTATTTACTAGTTGCTTATCTTTATTGCGATTGATAGATGGTTTGTTGTTATTAAGAATTAACTCATCTAAAGCATCAATTGCATTGTTAAGGATATTTATAAATACTTGATTTATTTGATTTGGGTAACAATAAACTAAAGGAATGTTTCTATATTCTTTAATAACTTCCACACCTGGATAGAAGTATTCTATAGAATCATCTTGAACCCTTCGGGGCTTAAGACGATGTTGCAAAATTACCAAAGTATTATCAATAATTTCATGGATATCTACTTTTTTGATTTTGGCTTCATCAACCCGAGAGAAATTTTGCAAATATTTGACTATTTCGACTATGCGCTCAGTCCCTCTTCTCATTGAATAAAAAACTTCCCCTAGATCTTCTTGAAGAAAATTAATATCAATTGCAGCAATTTTTTCTCGAATATTGGCACTAGGTTGGGGATATTCTTGCTCGTATAATTTGACTAATTCTAACAACTCTCGAATACGTTTACTGGTACGAATAATATTTTCGTCAATAAAGTCAATTGGATGATTAATTTCGTTGACAACACCAGCAACTAATTTTCCTAAACTCGACATTTTTTCAGTTTGGACTAACTGAACTTGAGTTTTTTGCAAATCATCCAAGGTTTGTTTTAATCTTTCATTGGTTTTTGAAAGATTTTCTTGTGCTTGTTTGCGCCATTGGGTTTCCTCTGTAAGCTCTTTGATTTTTTGATTGAGCAGAAGAAAATTACTGTTGGCTGAAGTACGGTTTTGTAAGCGTAAGAGATTGACTGCAGGAGAATCTGCAGAACGGGCTTGAATAACTGCTCCCTCACAACGAGAACTTAATTCTTCTCCATCAGAGTTACGAAATGTTAAAGAGCCAAGAAGCATCTCCCGAGTCCGCGAACAAGCCCTTAGATAGTCTAGAACTTTTTCATCAGCCTCGGTGACTAAATCGAAAAGCATTTTACCTTGCAATTCTTGCTTGCTCACACCCAACATTATCGCAAGAGGTCTGTTAGAAGCTATTATTTCTCCCTCAGCATTCACAAGCAATAAAGGCTCTGGTAAAATAGTAGCGACTTCAAGAAAATTTTCTGGATTCATCAGGTTTTATTAAATCATTATTGTCTGGAGTTTTACTCCATTTAAGTCTTACTTAACCCTTAAGATATTCTCTACCTTTTACTTCCCGAGCTTCCTCAGTCTGTTTTAAATGAATCACTACTGTGCAACCAGAAGCACCAGAAGCAATGGTTTCTTGCAACTCAACTTTGGCATAACCAAGGTTCTCAGCAGCTATGGAACCAAATACATTTGAGGTCATCATACACATTGAAGGACGACCAATAACTTTTTCTGCAAATGGACAAGTACGATTGCCAAGAACAATCTTTTCATCATTCTCTTCAATAATGTAAAAGTCACCCTGTATTCGTTTTTTCAGATCGACCAACACCTTAGCAACTTGTTCGCGGGAAAGATTAGATAGATTTAATGCAGATTTATATTCTTGGTCTATTTGTCTACCCATTGACTGACCAACTATAGCAATAAACCCCGATGCTTCTTCCAAACCAACTATTTCTTGCAAAGCACCAGACAGTTCTCTGATTAAAGTACGTAAAAACACATCACGTTCGAGGGAAATATCAATATTGGTGATCGATGTTTCTTGGACTGGTAAAGAGGACATAAGATTATTTTCTCGCAAATAACGGCATACGTTTTTTAGAGGTTAATTCAGATATATTCTAGAGAATCTTTGAGATAACCTGCTTAAACATTAGTGCTTATATAGTTTATTTGCAGTTGATGTATTGATATCTAATGGTTATACATTTCTTCATGTGTGAGTATTTGTATATTACCATTAGATCGTGTGTGTTTACATGTTCTCATAGTAACGTATGACATATCTAATGTTAGTACGATTCAATGCATGTTAATCAAGCAAATACAAGCATTGCTACTAAATTAGGTAATATAAGATTAAGTATTAAAAAATACAAGTATATCTGCATCAACATCTAAATATAAATATTTATGTCAAACTCAAATAAAAGACAGCGATCGCAACGGAAAACTATATGTAATGATTGTGCTTTTCATACGTTGAACAATGGTTCTGTGCAATGTACTCATCCTGATGAGTTAAAAGTTAACTGTTCTACTGTGGTTTTTTGTAATTCCTTTCAACCAGCACAGGAGATTGATAGTCCTTGCGTGTCATTTGATTTTGATAATTAATAGATTTTTATGATTAGTAATTAATCCAGAAGTTGAAAGCCGTTCTTGCAAGTCAAGAACGGTTAGAAAAATATTACCAAATCTAATGGAGGGATCAGAAAGGAAGATTCATCCTAAAAGTCAAAATTTATTTCAACAAGCTCCATAAAACCCATTAGCGATCACCTTGAATCTAAAAAAACTACTAAGAATAGACTATTAAGCAGTTTCTAAGGATGCAATTGGAAAATACTGCTTTAATATCTCAAGCCAACTTGCAATTCGCTCGTCAGTTTTATCGCTTTCATTTACCTCATCAATAGGTAGTCCAACAAATTTACTATCACGCACCGCAAAGGAATATTCGTAGGTATAACCATCAGTTGGAAATTCACCAACTAAAGTTGCACCTAATTTTTTGAAGTGGTCGTACAAAGTTCCTAATGCGCTGACAAATTGTTCACCATGGGTTACATAATCTCCTGCTCCGAACAAGGCAACAGTTTTACCGGTAAAATCGGGTTTGTCCATTTCCATATCAAAGAGTGGATCGCGCCAATCATTTTGTACTTCTCCGGAGCCCCAAGTAGAACAGCCAAAGAGTAAATAATCATACTCAAGCATTTCATCGACACTCATAAAATCTTCTTCCATGCTGTAGATGTCACATACCTCTTCACCAATTAGTTCGTGAATTTTGGTCGCAACTCCTTGGGTAACACCGGAAGTACTACCATAGAAAATAGCTATTTTTGCCATAATTAAAGCTCCTCTGGATCTAACGTAATAAATTTTTCCTTCCGAACGCTAGGATTTGTACTTCCAGAGATTCCTTAAAATTCAAAAAGATAGGTTTGCAGTTGAGAACTTGTAGTTTCTAAGTGTCCTATTAAGATTTACTTCATTTAAAACACTTTTCTTACTCCCTTCACACCAAGACAATTACCTATAAAAATTTCTCTTTTTCTTCCCATACTCCCCACACTTACTTTTCTTCCCACACTCCCCCCTCTTCCCTTTCTTTCCACACTCCCCACTCTTCCTTTTCTTCCCACACTCCCTCCCCCCTCTTCCCTTTCTTCCCACACTCCCCACACTTCTTCTCTCACTCAATCAAGTAATTTTCGACTGAGATAGAAGTGATTATTCCGAGCTAGGTTTGGACAACATCTTTTTTTGAAGCATAGTTTTGCTGTAACTTCCAAAAATTAGATATTTCTTCACTGACTAAATCTGGGTAGAAATAATGGAAGAAGTGACTACCTTGGGGACATTTCCAGACAGTATCTTCAGGTTTTAGCCATTCATCCCATTTATATAACTCTAAATAGCTTAAAATTGGATCTACTTGACCGCCACATATCATTAATGGCATAGTAACACCGCCTACAGGCAATTTTTCTATATTAAATAACGAATGTCTCAAAGGTAAATTTTCTAAATCTCGATCAAATTGATTAATTAATTTTTGTGGATTTAATTTCTGTAGAGTACAAATCGGTTCTTCCCTAAACATATTTTGAATAGTATTGAATAAAGCTTCTGCTCTGGTAAGAGTGTATATTTGACGCTGTTGATAATAATTTACATGCCAAGTATTTGCAGGTTGCGTTGCAACCGAAAGCAAAGTTAAAGATTTGACGAACGGAGGATATTGGCGAGCAAAAATCAATGCAATAGCACCGCCAGCACCATGACCGACCAGATGAACGGGAGATTTTCTAGTTTGTAGGTAGTCATGTAGTAACTTTACTGCTGTATCCATGCAAGCAGCTTCATCCTTTGACTGAACGTATTCCCATCCTGAAATATTTGCATGTCGTAATAATCTTTTAATTAAAGGCATACTTAAAGATCTCAAAGAAGGGCTCGCACTAACCCAAACAGCATCACAAGATATAGACATCCCAAATCCCTCAAAGCAAGATTACAATCACTAGCTAACAACAATTTGCAATAAATGGACTGCCCCTCAACTGCAATTATCCCTATAAATAAACAATATACAGTAAAGCATAGTTGCTTAATGAAGATTAATTGCAATAAGTCCTGATTGAATAGTATTGAGATTAAACATAAAAAAAAGTTTAAATATCACAAATAACATTTAAACTGATGAATTATTTATTACAACTTTTATTTCGTTATTGAAAAAGCGATGAAAGATAACGATCATCTAATTACAGATCAATTGAGAAACATTTTAAAAATTTTATGTTTTTATTCAATTCGCAACTATAGGTTTACTTGAAAGATAGTAAATTAATTAGTATATAAATCCTTGGGGGTGCACCCAACACCCCCAAAACAAAACCATAATTAGCTGACAGATACGGTTACCCCAACACTCTCATTAGCCATTCTGTCCACAGCACAAAGAGCATATGTACCACTTGGCATATCTGCAAAGGTAGTACTTACAGGTATGATTTTCTTGAGTTTCCAGCGTTTTTCTTCCTGCTCGTACAATGTCCAAGAACGAATATCAGCAGTACCAGCAGACCAACTAATTCGACGAGAATTAGCTGTTACTCCTGTGGGTGGTGATGGAGGAGTATTATCCCCTCGCCATTCCATCCTGGGAACTAGCGCGGGGTTGACATAAAGAGCATACTCGAATTTTTCAGCAATACTTTCACGGTTTCGAGTAATAGAATCACTGCTAAAGAAAATATTACCCAGAGATAATTTAGATGCTAGGGTACGACTAATTGTGATTTGTTTAATAATTTCCTGATTTTTCCAAGCTTTACCATCCAAACGGGCAATATTATTACCCGCATAAATATGTCGTTTTTTGGGATTAATACTCGTCCACCATTGGAGTAAAGTTGGATAGCTCTGGGCTGTTTGCTCGATTCGCCAGTAAAGTTGAGGAGCAATGTAATCAACCCAACCTTCTTCTAACCATTTTTTCGCATCGGCGTATAGTACATCATAAGCATCTAAACCAACAATTCCTGCAGGTTGTCCCGGACGATAAATGCCGAAAGGACTAATACCAAACTTGAGATGAGGTTTTGCTGATTTAATTCCTTGGAATAAGCGTAAAACCATACGATTGACATTATCTCGTCGCCAATCGTCTAAATTTAGGTTACCACCATTGGCACGATAGGCCGAATAGGTTTTGCTATCGGGGAAATCTTTTCCGGAAATCGGATAGGGATAGAAGTAATCATCTAAGTGAACGCCGTCAATATCGTAACGTTCTACTACATCCATGATGACATTATACGCCCGGTCTTGTACTGCCTTTGCGCCGGGATCCATCCACAATTGATTACCCCAAGGATAAACATATTCTGGGTTAGTAATTGCCATGTGGGGATTGACATTTCGCGGTCCCTTTATAGATGTTTTGGCGCGGTAGGGGTTGAACCAAGCATGTATTTCTAAATTTCGTTTGCGACATTCTGCGATCGCAAATTCTAAGGGGTCATAATATGGGGAAGGAGCTCGTCCTTGAGCGCCAGTCAACCAAGCACTCCAAGGTTCATATTTAGATATGTAAAAAGCATCTCCTTCTGGTCTGACTTGAAGAATTACCGCGTTAAAATTTAATTTTTGCAGTTTATCAAGTATTTTAATTAATTCAGCTTGTTGTTGAGAAGCAGGAAGTCCGCTTCGGGAAGGCCAATCACTATTCCACACAGTGGTAATCCACGCACCACGAAATTCCCGATAGTGAGAAAGTTTTACGTTGTCGAGAGTTATTGATGGTTCTGGTGGTTTTTCTTTTTCTGGCGCTTTAGGTACTCCATCTGGGGGAATAACTAAGTAACGGGAAGAAATTTTGTCTGCTTCCTTCAAATAAACCAAAGCCTGATAAACAAATAAAGCTACATCCCCTCGAGTAGCAGCCAAATTGGGGTTAAGTATTTTCGTGTTTGGAAAACTACCAACTATACCTGCACGAGTTGCAATTGCTGCGGCTTTTTTTGCCCATCCAGGAATATTTGCAGCATCAGTATAAATCAGCGGTAAGGCATCAAGTAAATCGGATTCGACCCTGGTAGTCCAACCCAAACCACTAATAATTGAAATTAGGGCATTAATTCGTTTAATTCTGTAGGAAGGACGGAATAAACCACCGGGATATCCAGTAATAAAAACCGTTTCGTAAGACTTTTGAATTGCTGATATAGCCCAGTGTGTAGCTGGAACATCATTAAATGGTTGGTAATCTCGTTTTTTGGTAACTTGGGAAAAAGTCGCTGTCACAATTGCAGCAAATTCAGCACGAGTTACAGAATTATTGGGGCGAAATCTGCCATCGGGATACCCGGTTAAAATCCCACGTTTTGCTAAGGCTTCAATAAATGGACGCGCCCAATGATTATTAATGTCCGGAAACCGACTTGAAGTAGATACCATAGTTCGCTTGAGTATAGTTGTATTTAAATTAACCTTGACGCCACTTGTGCCTATGCTACCTCACTCAGTAATTTTTGGCGTCACAATGGTGTTTTAAAGTACTAATAATTTAATTCGTTTTTTTGCGTAGAAGAAATAGTGAGAAGTAAAAAATTGGGAGATTTTGGTTACGGTAACTATCTTCCCGAATTCGACCCAATATTTTCTCTAGTTGTTCTCTATAAAATGAATATTTTTAATTTAGTTGCAAGCAACAAGAATAAATTGCGTAATTAATCGCTAATTTTTATTTTTTCACACAAACTAAATCGAACGCATATTTGAGGAAATATTGATCATGAATCTTAAACTATTTACTATTAGTCTCGCGACTATCTCTACACTGGGTATTTTCAAGACTGCAGTATTAGTCCAAGCAGTTCATAATATCCCCTTAAAAATAAAATAACTGTATATTTACTTCAATCGTATTCTCAATGTGATAAATTCTTAACCGTAAATTAATAAAATTTCCTCATTCGCTAGTTAAACAATTTACAGTTAAAACACACAAAAATATACATATGAACTCCAATACTCCAGGGAAGTTGAACCGTCGTCAGTTTTTACTTTCTTCTGCACTTATGGGTGGAGGAATCATTGCGACCAATCTTATCTCAACATCAAAAGTTTTTGGTCAAGGACCAGCAATTATTACTTCTGATAAGATGCGTCCTAATATCCCCTATGGTGTAGCAAGTGGAGACATTACAAACAATAGCATTGTAATTTGGAGTCGTAGCGATCGCCCCGCTAGAATGTTTGTAGAATATTCTACTAGTGAATCTTTTCGCGGTGACGTAGAGCGTTTTAGGGGACCGCTAGCTTTAGAAAATAGCGATTTTACAGCACGTTTAAATCTAAAAAATCTACCAGCAGACGAACAAATATTTTATCGAGTAACTTTCCAGGATATTGATAACAAAAATATTTACAGCGCTCCTGTTAGTGGTAGTTTTAGAACTGCTCCCACAAGTGAAAGAGATATATTCTTTGCTTGGAGTGGAGATACTGCAGGTCAAGGATGGGGAATTAATCCCGACTTTGGTGGGATGAAAATTTACGAAACTATACGCCAACTAAATCCCGACTTTTTTATCCATTCAGGTGACAATGTTTATGTTGATGGTCCCGTTGAATCATCTGTAATATTAGATGACGGTACCACTTGGAAAAATATTACTACGGAAGAAAAATCCAAGGTAGCAGAAACTCTAAAGGAATTTCGTGGTAACTATATATATAACTTGTTGGATGAAAATGTGAGGCGTTTTAATGCAGAAGTTCCCATTCTAGTACAGTGGGACGATCATGAAGTAACTAACAATTGGTATCCAGGGGAAATTCTCCCTGCAGATGACGATCGCTACACAATAAAAGATGTTAACTTGCTCGCAAAAAGAGGAAGACAAGCATTTTTGGAATATAGCCCCATCCGATATAAAGGTAATAATCCACAAAAAACAAGAATTGACCGCTTCTTTAACTATGGTGAATTGTTAGATATTTTCATGTTAGATGAGCGCAGCTATCGTGGACCAAATACCCCTAACAATCAAACAATACAAAGTGAAGAAACAGAATTTCTGGGTTCTAGACAATTACGAAAGTTAAAAAGAAAGCTGCTTAAATCAAAAGCGACCTGGAAAATCATTGCTAGTGATATGCCCCTAGGACTAGTAGTTAGAGATGGTAGCACTAATTTTGAAGCTTGGGCAAACGCAGATGATTTAGCTTTGGGTCGGGAACTAGAACTTACTGATTTACTTAGATTTATTCAAAGAAAGAACATTCAAAACGTTGTTTGGTTAACTGCAGATGTGCATTACGCTGCAGCACATTATTACGATCCGGCTCAAGCACGGTTCAAAGATTTTAAACCTTTCTGGGAATTTGTTGCTGGACCTCTAAATTCAGGTACATTCGGACCAAATCAACTGGATAATACCTTCGGCCCAGTTGTGAAGTTTCAAAGTATACCATCAGATTTGCAACCAAACCGTCCCCCTAGTGAGGGGTTACAGTTCTTCGGTACAGTTAGGATAGATAATGATACAAAAAGAATGACAGTAACATTGCGTAATTTGGCTGGTGAGACTCTTTATAGCGTAGATTTATCGCCCGAGTAATCTTGAATATAATTTCAACCCTTCTATAATGTACCGAGCTTTAAAAGTGCACAATAGCTTAAGTAAGTAGGCAAGAAAAAAGTAAACTATGTAAATAAATATAAAATATCTGTATTTGGCTAGTAGTAGCGCTTTAGCGCTAAAGCGCNATTACAAACAAGTTATGATTTTTCTTACTAACGTACTTAGCACTACGTCATAAAGTTAAAATATCGGTGAATTTGGGAAATTCTCATCCTGAAAGACTTATATTCTCTACATAAGAAATAAAAAAAATTGATTTAGAAATATTACCTCATAAAAATAAGATAGCTGTATTGCACATATTTTTAATTAGCCTATACTTATACGGCAAAATGTAAAATATTATATCAGCGCG
>JGI1201J43222_100387_pt1 | contig 10051 bp, 7 predicted proteins | sample MastesBC008_FD_43222 | JGI IMG/M metagenome (IMG submission 43222) | reverse complement strand
TGGAAAACGCGCTTATTGACATCTTCCCTCTTCCGTCTTCCTTCTTCCTTCCGACGAAGTCGGTCAAAATTAAATTAGCCAGTCATTGGTAATGAGTAATTGGCAACGGACTACTCTGAATAAATCCTGGCAATAGAAAAAAGGGAAAGGGGAGCAGAAAAGTATATTAGTCACTAAGTGCTGTAGTAGCAAATTACTACTTATTGGTATTAACCCTATTTATTTTAGATATAAATTAACTCTAATAATGCTAAAAACGTGATTTTAGATTATTACGGATAATAATCTGTTTTGATATTAATATCTCTTGATATACAGCTAAAAGCAGTGTAAAACAAATAATCTCAAATAAATATATAACTACAAAAATCTAACTATCAATATTATTTTCAATAACTGTAAATGAGAATACGTTTGAAAAAATAATCTTTCTGATAAAAGATAAGTAAACAATGAGACTTTAATTTTTATTTACTTAAGATATTTAGGAGTAACGCGAATCATGAAATATGTTGATATAAATTTGTTGGAAGTTATTTGGCAAGTGTTAGCTAGAAGTATCGGTTACGAGGATATGATTAACACTTGCCAAAATCTTATTACAGATACGAGAACAGATAGTAGGTTCAGCCAAAATTTAATTTTTTTATTTAATAAGTCTTTCTGTGAAGCACAAGCAAAAATTGCATCTAAATGTCGAGAAGAACTTATCAAACAATCTATTATGACTCTATATCGTGGAGTGATAAGCTACCAACCACCACAAAATGATTATGAAATAAAAAATATAGAAACTAAAATACAATTTTTGAATATTGAGTTAAAAGATATTGAAAAAATTAGACAAAATGGTAGACAGAAGTTTGCTCATAACATTATTGAAGAATTGTTGACACAATTATTTAAATTAAACGATAGGTCTTCTCTGAAGACTCAAGAGTATATAGATAAGTTAATAGAAGAAGCAGAAAAAGACTGTGATGCTAAATTTTACAAAAATACCCTTCGAGATAAAGAATTTGGTTTGCGTAAAGAGTTATACGATATTTTTTTCACAGAGATAGAAGAGAATCAAGAACTTAACAATATCTTCGGTAAAGATTTACTTCCCCTTAGGGACATGACAACCATTAGAATTAATAATTTGCCTACACGTCATGTCATAAAGAAACTAGATGGAAAACTTTTTAGTGCCCCAGTAAAACCAATCCCAGTCAGACCTGGTACCTCTTGGAGAAAATTAAGGTATGGGAAAAAAACTGTGAATAATATTCAAGATAATGTGAATTTTACCGAAGTACAGAGAGAATTAAAATCAAATGTGCCCTCGGAAGTGTTAGAGAAATCTTTACAAGATGCTTGCAATCTTGAATCTGATTTATGGCGCGCGAAGAAAATTGGGGAATTGGCACCAAAATTACCTCCAAAACTATTAAAGCAGGCTTTGGAAACTGTCCTTGATATGAAATCTGAATTATGGCGTGCTAATGCTTTAGGAGATTTAGCACCATACCTCTCAACAAAATTATTAGAGCAAGCTTTTGATACTATCAGTAATATTAAGTCTGAATTATGGCGTGTAAAAGCACTAAGCAAATTAGCGCCACATCTAACACCAAAATTGTTAGAACAAGCTTTGGAATTAGCCAACGGAATTAAATCTGAATATAATCGCACAAGAGCATTGGAAGAATTGACACCATATCTTCCTCCAAATGAATAGCTCAAAGTAATGACTGGAAAAACGTAATTTATAATAGCATTGCGTACCACCTTGCAGTATTATAGCTACATAGTGTGCAATAAAGTACTGCTCGTTTGGCTTTAACTGTAGCTAATATGAGGTGTAAAAGTCTTTTGTCACGAAAAATTATTGTCAGCCTGGATTCGTTTACCCATATTAATAGAATCTGCAACGTCTGCGAAGCCTAATAGAAAGTGGCGTAGGCATAATAACCTCTTGCGGATACCGTATTTGTGTAAGGTAAATCCTTTGGGGACAAAGCAATCATATGTCCCCAAAGTCATATAGCTAACATAAAACTCAGTAAAAGCTCTGAATAAACACGAGGAACGGGGAACGGGGAAAAATAAAAATGTGTTTATTTCATTCGTAAGAGTTATCTTTTGGCTGCATACTTGCTATTTAATATTGCACATTATTTATTACTTTTTACTTTCTCCTTCTTATGGAGTGTTGATAGCTTATTTTCTTTTCCATTGTCTTTTCCCAATAGTTAAGGCTTAGATTGGGACAAGAGCAAAGGGCTTTTGTTGATAATGGTGTAAGTTATCAATAAAAAGTAAATTTTTGATTTTTATTTGTTTTAGGCTCTTATATTACTCTCGCAAGATAATAATATTGGAGACAATCTTGTCCGCAGCTAGAGGTTAAGTTCCACATACAGCATTAATACGTCAGCGTACATTACGTGTAAATGCCGGTTTGGTTTTTCCTTGCCTTTATGGAAATAGCTGTAAACAAAATATTGTTAAGTATTTAGGCTCTACAGCCTGAATACGCAGATAGAGCCTGCAGTTTCAGCATACGGAACGTGACTTATCCCGGAACGGCTGGAAAATTTATTTTTGCATAAAGCCTTTCAATGTAAGGATTTCACAAAAATATATATATTCTGACGATATTGATGAGCGTTAAGGTGTGTTATTGGTGGCTATTGGGATGAAATATACTGATATAAAGTTTTTGGGAGCGATCTGGCAAGTTTTAGCTGAACATACAGGTTATGAACTGATGAAAAAAGTTTGCCAAGATGTTGTTAAATATAATATCGAAACAAATCACAATATCGGCCAAGACTTAGTCTTCATACTTTACGATTCTTTTTATAAAGCACAGAATATAATCTTATCCAAATGTAGAGAAGAACTAATCGAACAGTCCACTATAATTTCATATCGTGGGATACCAACTTATAAGCCACAGGAAAATGATTATGATATTAGAAAACTAGAAAATAAAATACAATCTTTAGCTCTTCAATTAAAAAAAAAATCATATTAACCAAGCAAACTATCGACAAACGATAAATCGAGATAGTGATCTTGGAATAATATTGATGCGATTATCTGACTCAGATAATCAGTTATCGAAAGAAAATGAAGGACATTTAGATAAGCTAATTCAAGAAGCAGAACAGGATTGTGACGTCAAGTCTTATAGAAGTAAACTGAGAGATAAAGAAAATGGTTTAGGTCAAATATTACAAGAGGTTTTTTTAACAGAAATAGAAGACAATGATGAGCTTAATAATATATTTGATGCTCATCTATTTGCCTCAAAATTTAATACTGATTTATTAACCTTCAAGGATGTAAACTATCTCAGAACAGATTATTCAAAACATCATATTTTAGAAAAACCAGAGGAACAAAAATTAGCAACTATCGAGCAATTCTCAGCCAATTCAAGTATTTATCAAGAAAAATTAGGAAATCAGGCAAAAGTAACTGATGATGGTGATTTTCAGGATAAGAAAAACCTCATCAAAGTAGTGAAAGATTTACTACCTAAGCTTTCCCCCGAACAGTTCGAAAAGGCTTTGGATATTCCTTGCGATCGTGAGTCTGACATGCGACGTGCCAAGAAATTGGAGGAATTAGCACCAGATCTACCCCCAGAAGTATTAGAGCGAGCTTTAGAAATTACCTGTAATATTGAATCTGAATTATGGCGTGCAAAAGCACTAGGAGAGTTAGCACCACGTCTCTCCAGAAAATTATTAGAGCGAGCTTTTTATACAGCCTGTGATATTAAATCAGAATTATCCCGTGTGAAAGCATTGAGTAAGTTAGCACCATATCTAACGCCAAAACTGTTAGAAGAAGCTTTGGAAGTTACTCGTGGAATTAAGTCAAAATACAATCGTACAAGGGCATTGGAAGAGTTGACGCCGTATTTTTCTGCGAAACAACCCAATGGTGGGTAATTGGCAATTGAATTGGTAATCAGCTTGCTTTGTTTGGTGCTATTCGAGAACTAAATAAATTGCCCAAATTGCCATAGCCCGGAGATAAGTACAAGCACGAAAAGTTCCAACAGCAGTAATTGCTTCTGGGGTACGGAATTGTAAACCATTTTCGTAAATTTGCTTGACTACGGCTTCTGCCATTTTAAATGCTTCGTCTTTCATTCCCATTTGTACCAGAAAAGCTGCTAACCCAAAATTAATTCCTGTCCAAACTTCCAATGGATGGGTTGCATCAGGGTTTTCTGGAGAACCGTCAGGTCGTAAACCGTTAGCTGCACCAAACTCACCATTATGAAATTTCAGAAAACAAGCTTGATAAACAGTTTTAAGAGCAGATTTAGCACGGTTAGTTGGTACGATATCAGGTAAACCTAGCAGTTTCGCGTAAAATTGTCCGCATAGCTGATCCGCCATTACTACATCGGAACCACTTTCGCTATCAAGTCGGTAATATTTACCATTCCAGAGTTTTTCTTGATATACAGGGACTGACTTTGCTAACCAGGTTTCGTAGGTTTTTATATTTTCTTCTAAAGAGGCGATGTTTGGCTTTTCTACCGGGTTTTCAATTAAAATTTTGCTGATCGCGATCGCGGCTTCTAAAGCAGCTAACCACAAACCACCACAGTAAGCGCTTACACCCCTCAACCGCCAATCATCAAAGGTTTGATCGGGTGCGCCAGAGTTTTCGGGAATTCCATCACCATCTAAATCGAAACTCTTTAAATAATTTAGAGTTTGAACAATTGCATCCCAACATTCTGCTAAAAACTCTACATCATCAGCACCAGTGAGCAAAAAATCTCGGTAAACCTGTAATACAAAATCACTACCTAAATCTTTCCACAGATTGCAATCTTGATAACTCGTATAATTTGTTTTTTCCCAAACATGTTCGTTTGGCGCACCTAAATCATGGGGTGTAGCCCCTGCAATTTTCCGAGCAGCCATCGGACTTTCTGCTCCAATGGTGTGATAGTAACCAATCACACGGGTTTTTTCATCGCTAGCAGGAATTGCTCTCGCAAAAGCACGAATAACTGATTTTTCCAGTTCGGGAAATAGCATTAATAGTCCAAAAGAACCATATAAACGCACATCCAAGCTTTCATACCAGCGGTAATCTAAACATTCCAAAACAGCAAACTGACCAAAGGGGTCGTGCTGTGTCGCTGCGCTCCACAATGTACCACCACTAGTAAGGTCATAAAGTTCGTTAAATAATGCCATTTTGAACCAACTTGGCAAATTTTCATCCTCTAGGATCGGTTTTTGCCAAACTTCAATTTGCGATCGCCAATTTTGATATGCTTCTAAAGCAGTATGGGCAATTTTCCAAGCATTATTAGCGTTGCGATCAAAGAAATCAGTATATCTACGATAGTAGCGAACCCCAGCAGCAAACTCAGTAATAGGCAAATCCCAACTTAAAGCAAAGGGAATTTCTAATGTTTCCCCTGGTTGCAAAGTAAATCTTACTGTTAATGCAGTTCCTACCCGTTCCCCTTCCATTGCTAGGGTTTCATCTTCATAATTAGGTAAAAAACCATCTTTTGCAAAACTTTGCCAAACATCTTCACCGGTCCCAACTGGATTAGTACGAGCATGATAAAAAATTTCCACCTGGGGATGTTTGCAAGTCGCAATACACCACTGTCCTTCACCTTCATCGATAGGTTCAGTCATACCCAAACGACCTAAAAGAATCCCAACCGAATCAGTATTTTCAATTAATTGATTGAAATTATATTGGCTATCATCTAATTTGGGCTGATATTCATATACTGGGCTACCATCATCCCGCATTTTGACTTCTGGCGACTTCAAAGCATTGGTAAACCAACCCACCATATTTTCCCAAGTGAGCATAATGCTTAGAGTCAAAGGTTGATCGGTTGGATTCTTTGCAGTCCAAAGAAATATTGCTACCGGATAACTACTTTCCTGATAATTATTAGCCCAAACAGGAGAAAATTGTTCGCAAGTTAAGGTACTTTGAAATACATTTTCGTAAACAAACCAGCTGCGGGGATATAGAGCATAATAGGTTCCTGTGGTAATTCTATCTGTAGATTTTGGATACCATTGCCAAGATTTTAAACTTTTATCTTCCGGTGCTTCTGCAGACAAAGCATAAGCCTGTGAAGATGAACCATCTGACTCAAAAACACTGAACTGACAAGCAGGAATATTTTTGAAGAGATGCTCCCCACCATCAATGTGCCATAAATTAAAATCTCCCCGTGAAGAACGACCAATACAGCCAGCACCAAATCCACCCAAAGGCATTCCATGCCAGGGACCATCATCAATATTACTAGCATAACGGACAGTATAGGGATTATCCCAACCTAAACCAATGGGACGACTCCAAGCACAAGAAGGAATTACCGAGGGGAGCTGATGTGTCATCGCGTCAATTTTACAGCATTCACTTACGACAATGAAGCCTAACCCGATGTGCAATTTTTCTCAAGTCTATATAGCGCTATGTGCAAGTAAAAAGTAAAAAGTAAAAAGTCAAACTATGTTCTGCGGAAACGCTTTGCTAACAAAACAAACCACCCCTATGGGGAGCGAAAGTTTACTGCTCACTGGTCTCAGCATTCATTAAGGTTCTACCTAATTATGTAGTGCGATACATTGAACAATAATTTATTTTCTCCAATCAATATCTACTTTACCAGTTAGCTATAAGTCGTTTGGAGAGATTTCTTTTGCAGCGAAACGTGACATATTCAGTCGTAAATCTTCGTAGCTCATATTGACTATTTCTAAGTTGTTATTGCTACTTATTTCATCATCTAAGTTAAATTCCATCTCATTGATTACATCTAAAACCTCTGCGAGGAACAAATCTTGTTCTTGGATTGATTCTTTGTGAGAAGCTAGTTGAATTTTTTCTATTGCTAAGTCCATAAGATGAGCCAAATCATACATCTTAGAATTTAGTAGTGATTCTTTAACTTTTTGAAAAGAGACAGCAATCATTTCTAATGCATGTTTTCTTTCTATTTCTGTAAAAGCTATGGCTGTGACCAATAAACCTTGAAAAACATCTTTTAAAGAAAACGATGATTTATCTGGAACTCCTGCATCTCTACCTTGCTCGGTAATGCCTCTATTAGTTGAATCGTTTTCTTGTAAAAATACTGCTAATTGAGTCATTATAAAATTAGGTATTACTGCTTTTGATAAATTATTACTTTCTGAAAAGTTAGGGTTTATACCTAGTAGCTTATTTGCTTTTATAAAATACAAATCTTGATTGTTGGAATACGTCATCAATTAATCTGACTATTGTTATGAAGTAATTGATAAGTATTACACAAAAATCTGGTTAATAAAATGCCATATCCACGCAAAACCTTAAAAATTACCAGGAATTTACATATATACGAAAGAAAAATAATCTTTTCCAAAAAAACTGTAAATGTAGTAATTAGAAATTGACATTTTGCCAATTTATTGAAATGATATAAAGCCTTTCTCTAAGAGAATATTTGGAAAGGTATATTTATTATTTATTTACCTAAGATATCTTGGATCCCCCTAAATCCCCCGCTGAGTTGGGGGACTTTTGCCCCCTTTTTAAGGGAGTTGGGGGATATCAATCATAATTTTTGGTAATAAACGATACTTTACAAGTATTCTCTAAATATTAAGAAGCGGAAGTTTAGAGAATCAAATTTTTGTTATTCTGTACGATAGAAAAATTATTGGGGAATAATGATTCCTGATAGAATATTTTGCAATTGCTGTTGCAGAATTATGCGCAATACTTACAGTACGCTTACGCCAGGTCGCGCCCCGCTTTGTTAACAGGAGACAGGAGTCAGGAGACAGAAGTAGAATACTTCATAAAAAAAGGTAGGTAATTTACCTACCCTACTAAAGTATTCGCTTATAGTACGAAATGATTGAAATTAATCAATCCGAATTTAATTATTAAATCCAACTGGAGCAATCCTTAGGTACCAGAAGTCCAGGAATTGATGTACTCAACTTGTTCGGCTGTTAGAGTATCAATCTGAATACCCATTGCTTGCAACTTCAAGCGAGCAATATCTTTGTCTACTTCTGCAGGAATAGAATATAAACCGGGTTCTAACTTACCTGTATTTTTCACTAAGTATTCGCAACCCAAAGCTTGGTTTGCAAAGCTCATATCCATTACTGCGCTGGGGTGACCTTCTGCAGCAGCCAAGTTAATTAAACGTCCTTCCCCTAGAACTACCACTGATTTACCACTGGGTAATTTATATTGTTGGGTAAAGGGACGAACATCTTTAACTTCAGATGCTTTTGCACCCAAAGATTTGAGGTCAATTTCAATATCAAAGTGACCGGAGTTACACACAATTGCACCGTCTTTCATCACTTCGAAGTGCTCGGGGCGAATTACATGCTTGTTACCTGTTACCGTAATAAACAAGTCAGCTAAAGGTGCAGCTTCAGCCATTGGCATGACGCGGAAGCCATCCATTACTGCTTCAATTGCTTTGATGGGGTCAATTTCGGTGACAATTACATTTGCACCAAGTCCGCGAGCGCGCATCGCAGTACCTTTACCACACCAGCCATAACCAGCAACAACTGTGGTTTTACCAGCTAATAAAACATTAGTAGCGCGGATGATACCATCAAGGGTAGATTGTCCGGTACCGTAACGGTTATCAAAGAAATGCTTGGTATCGGCATCGTTAACATTCATTGCAGGGAAGCTGAGAACGCCGTCATTCAGCATAGCCCGCAAGCGAACGATTCCAGTTGTGGTTTCTTCTGTAGTACCGATGATGTCAGAAAGTTGTTCTTTCCGTTCCTTAACCAAGGTAGCAACTACGTCAGAACCATCATCAATAATAATATTTGGACGATGATCTAAAGCGATTTGAACGTGGCGGTTGTAAGTTTCGCTATCTTCGCCTTTAATTGCAAAAACAGGAATTCCGTAATCAGCAACCAAACAAGCAGCTACGTCATCTTGAGTAGATAGGGGGTTGCTAGCAATCAAAATTGAGTCTGCACCACCAGCTTTCAAGGCGATCGCCAAGTGAGCGGTTTCAGTGGTGACGTGACAGCAAGCTACGATGCGAATTCCTTCAAAAGGTTTTTCCTTAGCAAAGCGATCGCGAATTTGTTTGAGAACTGGCATTTCGCGTCCAGCCCATTCGATCCGCTGATTTCCCAAAGGAGCTAGGGCGAGGTCTTTAACCTCGTGCTTTAATTGGGGAGCTGCAGTTGCAGTCATTTAAAAATTTCCTCTGTATACAAAAGGTATAGGTACAAAAATTAAAAATCATTTTTGCATCCCTCCATAGATTATGGCACGACTCGCGATATGAAAAGAGGTAATTTGGGGATTGGGGATTGGCGACTGGGAATTGGCGACTGGGGATTTGGGATTGGTATATTTCAAAAAAACTAATTCAAAAATAATATTCCGTCATTGCGACGTAAGGAAGCAATCTCATCCCATCGAAATTATTACAATAAAAAAGAACTTATATAAACAAATAATATATAAACAAATAATATTATCGCGAGTAATTTAATTGATGGAACCTTTAAGTACTGCAGCGATCGCCATTGGTTCAGTAGTTGCTACCAAAGCTTTAGAAAAAACCGGTGAAAAGGTTGGAGAAGCTTTGTGGGATAAAGCCAGTAAATTTCGGGTAACGTTAAAAAAACATTCTCCCCATACCATTACTGCGATCGAGAAAATTCCAGATGAAAAACTCGACTATGGTAAAGCTGTATTAGAAGTTGAATCTGCAGCGAAAGTGAATCCTGAAGTTGCTCGAGCCATGCAGGAATTAGCAGCAGCAGCAAAAACTGAACCCAATCCTAAATTTAATCAAATTCTTGCTATGCCCAATCTAGAAAAATTAGCAGAAAAAATTGGTCAGGTGGTTATGCCTGGTGGGACAGGAAATATCGAAAATATGTCCTTTTGAACCCATAACTTACAATAATCGATATTTTGTCCAAATTCCCACCTTGAAATAAATGATGCTGTTGGTCAATTCTCACAGGGTTAAACCCCTCGCCCTCAAAAC
>JGI1201J43222_100386_pt1 | contig 10059 bp, 5 predicted proteins | sample MastesBC008_FD_43222 | JGI IMG/M metagenome (IMG submission 43222) | reverse complement strand
GCAATTAAGTTAACAATATGGAACAGTGTTTTTTCGTGCTTAACAGTTCCCTTACCTAAAACATCTAAGGTTGTATTCAATTTTTTGCTTCCTTGTTAATAATTTTCTGTTTTACTTGTTCAAGTTCAATTGAAAAAAGTAATCGGGAATAAACAGGGAAGATGAGTGTTAAGGTTTTGTGTAGATCTCTGAGTTATAAGGAAGCGATACGTCTACGCTGCGCTTGGGCTTGATATTGCATATCCAAACAATCAGATTTGGGTCTTTGGACTCAACACCTAAACTTAATGCGTGCATTAAGGTGGGGGACGCGGGATCCACTGTTTTTTTACAGGGGACAAGAAACCTGTCGTTCTTCCCTGTTAAGAGTTCCCTGTTGACTGTTCCCTTCTTGTTAAAAGGAAAATCCGTGATATTGTTTTCGTAGATAAATTTTGCGATTTTTTAATGCAGGTGGCTCCGATTTTTGAATAATCGGAGACATAATCTTGGCAAACATAAAATCGATTCACCTAGAGGAATGGCTCCTCTCTGGCGTGGAACGAAAACTTATTGAACTCAATGTTCAATCTTTAGAAGGGGATGAGGCAATAATTGATTTGCTTTATGCCCTTCCTCAAAGTGAAAGAAGAAATGATGGGAGGTTAAGAAACAAATATTTAAAACAGTATTCCCACACGAGATTTGGGGGTTGGTGGGTTAGTGGTTTAGATCCACACAATAATTGGCAATCAATGGAGTGGGGAAGATTTAAGCCAGATCAGCCAAGAAGGGAGTGGGATAAACAAAAGCAAAAACATACAGAAAAGTTTGTAAAATATGAGTCTCCCGCGAAAGTAACAAATAGGGTGACATATCTGCGTATTCCGTTACATGTTTGGGAGAAAATAGCCCGAAGGTACAATGTACCAATGCCGGAAAATGTTGTGGTGAACTCTGAAAGAGAAGCTTTAGGTTTTTGGGCTTGGGTGGTGGACAACCCAAAAATCCCAGTTATCTTAACCGAAGGTGAAAAAAAAGCTGGATGTTTGCTTTCCTTAGGTTTTGTAGCTCTAGCACTGCCGGGAATATGGGGCGGTCGGGTAGGGGAGAAAGAATTAGAGAAACTTCACCCAGATTTAATCCCATTAGCTCAAAAGAAACGAGTATTTATAATATTATTCGACTACGAAACCAAGCTAAAAACAAAAAGGAGTATCTTTCAGGCAACAAGAAGAACGGGTCAAAGGCTTATAAATCAAGGTTGTTATTGTGATGTTGCTCTGTTACCTGGTGAAGAGAAAGGTGTTGATGATTGGGTTGTTGCACTCAAGAAAAAAGCTGCCAATGCAGTTGAAGCATTAATTGCAGATCGTTTAACTCTGAAGGAATATCAACAATCATTTTTCATTAATCGAAGCCGAGGCTTAAAAAAATATAAGCCCTCGGTTGTGGTTAATGCTCGTTTTATTTCTGATGCAATCCAACTACCTTCATCAGGTTTGGTAGGACTTTTATCGAGTATGGGTTCAGGTAAAACTGAACTTTTAAATAAATATAGGAATCTGTATCCAGACAAAAGATTTTTAAATAATGGGCATCGAGTGAATCTGCTTAAAAACCTTGCCAAACGGCTGAATACGCAGATGTATACTGCTCTAGGTAACGGAGATTTAGTACGAGCGAATGCATTAAGCATTACGGTAGACTCTTTGTACAAGATGGCCCATAATGTCCAGGAATATGACTGCCTGTTCATTGATGAAGCCTGCCAGTATTTGGTACACCTGCTTCATTCCAAAACTTGCAGGAGAAATCGGGCTGAGATATTAGAAGTTTTAGAATATTTAGTTTATAACTCAAAATTAGTGATTTTGGCGGATGCACATCTCAACGACCTAACCATAGATTTTTTCCGTAAAATGCGCCCAAGGGGAGAAGAGCCAATTATCTTTGAGAATAGATGGAAGTCACCAGGTCGGGATGTTTATTGGTATGAAGGTAATAATAGTAATGATCTAATTGCACAGTTACACAGGAAAATCTTAGAAGGTAAAAAGATTTTTTTGGTTTCTGACTCCAAAAAGTTTATCAAAAAAGTTGAGCACAGTTTATCTGAGATTTCTTTACAAGCTCAAAACCAATTAAAAATTTGGGCAATTCATGGAGATAATTCCGGCTCCCCTGAGAATGTTGATTTTATTGAAAATATAAATGTTGCGATTAAAACAATTGATATTTTATTAGCCAGCCCCAGTATTGGAACTGGCGTCGATATGTCAACAATGCATTTTGATGAAATCCTCGGTGTGTTTCATGGGGTATCCCAAAGTGCAGAAGAATGTGTGCAACAACTATGGCGATATCGCCCCAATGTTCCAATGCATGTTTGGGTTGCTCCTCATCCACCGTTTGGGTATGGACTTACCCATTGGCGAAAGATTAAACAACAGATTCTACAGAAAAACGAACTGACGGCTTTTCTGATTAGAGTCGATCGCAAAACAGGAGCAAGAGGAGCAGAGAAGGATTGGGCACTTGATGCTAACTGCAAAATACAAGCTCAACGCAATTTTTCGATTAATAATCTCAGGGCGGATTTAAGATCACTACTTTCTGAAATGGAATGTAAAATTATTCCTGTGGCTGATGGTGGAAATGAATCAGCCAAAAATTTGATGAAAATTGTTTCCCAAAAAATTGATGAAGAGTATTGCAATTCAGTAACGAATGCAAATTGCATAGATGGCAGAACTTATGATATTCGGCAACGACAGGAATATTTGAAGCCTGAAGAAGTTTTGGAATGCGAAAAATTTCGCATCAAACAAGCTTACGGCATGGCTGTAACGCCAGAGTTGGTAAAAAAAGATGATGGTGGAAAGCTTATCAAAAAAATCATTCAGCTTGAAGCAATACTTGCCGAACCAGTAACTGAAGTAAATGAACAAGGGGAGGAATTTAAATTTCCACCAGATCTGGTAGCGCAACGCGATCGCTCTGAGCGTGAAAGAATGGCAATATGTACCGACTGGCATAATTATTCTGCGAGTTGGCGGATGCGTTCACGTTTAGGTTTGAGAGAAATTTTGCTCTACATGTTTGGTGGAGGAAGGCTTACTGGTTGCGAAGATATGGTGCAAGAACTTGGAGATTTCTCCAAACAATATGCAGTGCATATTAAAGCGATACTTAACTTGACTATCCCTGAGAACAAATCAGGGATGTGGGCGCTGGGGTCATTTCTCAACCAGATTGGGCTTTCCACTGATTTTAAAAGACTTGGTCCTCGCGATCGACGAGTAAAATACTACTTTCTAAATTCTGATGACCTTGCTTTTGCTCAACAAGTTTTGGAATATCGCCAAAAAAAGCGTGATGAGAAAGAACTTAAATTACAAGAACAGAAAGAACGTTCTCAAGCTCATGCAGCTAGAATACAGACTATATATGGTACTGAGGATAATCTTTCCGTGTCCCCACCCCCCAATAATATTATGGAAAACTTTTTAGAAGAGGGTGAGGACACAAACAAGAATAAGTTTTCTGTACCCCAAAAAATCAAAGCTTTTACTCAATTAATCAAAGAAGCTTTTGATTTCGGTATTGAAACAATCAAAGAGTTGATAAAACCACTGGGTTCAGATGAAATAAAATCGGTAATATTTGAGCTAGAAAAAGATAATCCTTTCTTATTTTATAGATTGGTTAAATTAGCTCCAGAATTGGGCATAACTTAATTCCAGGTAACAGCTTGTTTTAAGAAAAATCAGTTTTAATTGCTAAAATATTTAGAAAATGTTAAAAGTACAAAAATTAACTTTTCTAGCTCCTTACCATGCCTCAAGTTTATAGATTGAAAGTAGACAATCACGTTTGTCTATCATCTTCGGAGGAAAATAAATGTATTGTTGCCTTAGCTGATGTTAAGGGTTTTCCCGATTTACCTTTAACGCCAAATGTAAGGGAACCAAACAGCAAAAGCTCTGTTTATAGACAGATTTTAGATTCCTTGTTTGTTGCTCCCGAGAAATTCGGAGATAAACATAGCGGAATTACGATATCGGTTGATTCTGTGAAAGTGATTTCAGAGTATGAATTAGAATTGACAATTTTTGGTCCAAATAAAGGATGCAATCATCATGGTATTCTTAACGGTGGTCATACTGTTTTAGCCTTCAAACATGCAGCACAACTTAAATACAAATTAGACCAAGCTCATGTCAAGGTAATTATCTATTCAGGTTTAACAGAAGAAGCTTGCAAAGATATTGGATTGGCAACAAATACAAATTCTCCCGTTGATATGCGTTCTCGTATGAATGCAAAAGGTCGGTATGATTTTATCAAGAAATATCTTCAGGAATTAGAATTAGAATCTGATAGAAAATTTCGTGTTTCCTATTACCAGAATCAATCGGATGCCCCTTCTTCAACTCATTGTTCAATCAATCATGTAATCAAACTACTAGTATGTCTGGATTGCAATCGCTATAATCCAGATGCGAAAACAAGGAGACACCCAACGATTTCTTCTTTACCTAGAGAAATCAAAGATTCGGATCAAGAAAGAATCTCGAAATTATTGCATTTGTTTTCCCAAGCATTGTGGATAGAAATTAAGCTATACGAAATAATTCATCAATATTTGATTCATCCTCAAAGAAAAGGTGTTGATTCCAATCCTCTAGCATCAATTGATATTAGAAAAAATACCTTACTTTGTGATAGTGAATATTCGTTTGGGTTTGGAGCGCCAGCAGATTTATCTTTACCAATAGTGGCAGCATTTCGCGTCTTCCTAGATTCCGAATATAATTGGGTTTTACCCTTTGATGAGTTTTGCGAAGATTTAATAAAACACCTTTGGAAAACTCACCTTTTAGACTATCTAAAAAAAGAAAAGATAGCCGGGAATTCAATTGGCGCAAGAATTAGCCGCAACAATGAATTGTGGGAGAATCTATATACTTGTGCTTCCATGTATCAAAATAAGCTTTACCGCAACATGATTAGTCAAAAGAACAGCAATAAATCAAAAAATAAAGGGAGAAAATTAATTATTAAATAATGATTAAACACTGTATATATTTGGAATAAAAAATCTCCCACCTGAAACCGGATGGGAGTATTTTTTTATAGGAATTTGATTTAATTAATTTTAGCTATTAACAAAAAGATTATATATTGATTAATAGGATATGCTTTAAAAGCATGATATATTTATCAATATACATCCAAATATCTTCAAGAAATAAGTTAATATTGGATGTTTTTCAGAGAAATTGTATATACATCTATATATGAAGTATAGTGCTTCTTAGATAATTGAGGTCTTTTCTGTTACTCAATTTTGTACTTATTCAACAATTAATAATTGTCATATTTTTAAGGAGAAAGCAGTGAAAATAATAACTTTGTACTTTATTCCTATTTATTTATTGGTAGGTTGCTGTTTTTTTTGGAGATGGCTTTTATTCTCAAGCCGACATCCCAATACCAATGTATTTGATAAATTCTTATCATTTGTAATAATGGCAATCTCTACTGGCCTATGGATTTTTATTGTTCCGATATATGGAGTCAGATTTATCCAAAAAAGAAAGTTAGCATCAATAACAATAATTTCTGTATTATTTATAATTTTATTTATTAGTAAATATTAGTCAAAATAAAGGAATTTGACGAACTCCTTTATTTTTGCAGTTTAATTTTATTTATTTTATTTAAGCATTTTTATTCCAATCTTATCCTCTGGTTGTAAATCAATAGTACTAATGCTACCTCCAGGAACTTGAATCATTTGATTTACAGGATATATGGAGCTGTATTTAGGACATTTGTTTTTCAAAAAACAAGGAGGAGCATTCCTTATGACTGATCTAACAATATTATCTTTAAGAAATATGATATCTACAGACATTAAGTAGTGATTAGTAGTGACTTCTGATATTTCTGGTTTTTTATTCAAAGTAAATAACATTCCTTGGTTAGAAGGTATATCCCATCTGAATCTAAACTTCATTCCCTTACTAATTTGTTTTGGTTGGGAGGCTACTTCGAGTCTAATTGTTTCGTAGCGGTTAAATGTGGCACCGACGTCTAAATATTGTGGATGAGAATTCCATAAAAACAATATTAGGGGAGAAAGTGCAGCAGTCGCACCAGCAACTGGACCTGCAATATTCAAAAATCTTACTAATTTGATAAGAGGTAATTTTTGAAGATGAATCGAATTAATTTTCATATTTTTAATAAGTATTTACTGTTCTTTTTATCGCCTTTTGCTAACGCAACGCTGTCTTCCAAGGAAGAACCTTCGTTTATTTCAATTTGTTGCCCCAGTAAGACTGTAAGGAAGGTGCAAATATAGAGGTGTCTGGACTAGAAGCAGGCTGAGAGAAATGTTTAGCCTTGTTTTCCATAGCAAGTATGCGATCGGTGTCTCGCGAGAATAAAGGTACAATTTGTTCTCTCTGTTCTAGTAATTCTTTTGCACCAATTTCTATTTCTTGATTTTGATAAAATAACTCTCGTGCTGCTTTGTCAACGCATCTAGCCAGTTCAGCGCCAGTGCAATTTATTGTTTTGTTGAGAATCTGACGCCACTCTTGTTCTGATAGAGGATTACCATGTTTATACCTTGGATCAAATTTGGAAAGATGTAAGGTTAAGATCTCTTTTCTCTCATTAGCCTGGGGAAAACCTACCCAAAAAATTTCATCAAATCTACCAACTCTGGTTAATTCGGGTGGTAGAGCTTCTAGTCTGTTAAGGGTAGCCATAACAAAAACTGAACTTCTCTTATCCTGAAGCCATGTTAGTAAAACAGCTAATATAGACTTAGAATTCTTATCGTCGCCACTATGGGGGTCAGCATCAAATAGCTTATCAAATTCGTCAAAATATAAAAGACAAGGAGCACAAGCTTCAACCCTTTGAATTAATTGCTTGAGGTAAATTGCACCGATAGCAGCAACATTAGAAGTATCGACGCTGACTAATGGGAAATCTAAAATTTTGGCACTGACACGAGCAGATAATGTTTTCCCAGTACCGGGTGGACCAACGAGCAAGCAACCTTTTGGTAGAGGTATATTTGCGTGGCGAGCTTTTGGAGAAAAGTCACATTTTACATTGTCGATAAATTTTTTGAGTAAATCGAATCCACCAAATTCAGATAAACCATCTTGGGAGATAAGATCTAGACCCATACTTTGAAAACGTTCAGCTTTATAATTCTGAAGATAGTCAGTCAATAAACGAATATTAGTAGGTGAATATTCAAATAATTTATTTTGTTTATTTAGAGGTTGCTCCCACTTTAATGACGCGCAGGCGAGAGCACATCCAGAGCGTATTTCTTCAGAATTAAGTCCGGAAGCAGCAGTACCAAGAGACGAGATATCGTCTTTATTTAGTTGAATTTTGAGAAAATCCTGAATAATGCCTGGTATCTCACTTACCTCAGGCAATGGTGTTGAAATTATGGGTACTAATTCTTGAAGAGAGTGTGGCATTTTGCTTACCTCATTCGTGAGTAAAATCAAAATTTTATTTAGAGATTGTTTTTGACATAGCTCATAGTAGACATTAGTAATTTGAAAAACTATTTTAGTTTGAAATAAGAAAGGTGTGTTTTCTTGAAAGGAATCAAATATATTTTCAAGAATAAAACAACGAGAGTCTGAACAATTTAATAAGTAACTGAAAGCTGTGAATATATCTTGTGTCTGGGAATTTAAAGTGTCATAAATTGGAGAAAAACTTAATTTGTTATTTGGGCATTCTACATTTTTAAAAATTTCCCAACCATGATTCCATAGATTAAGATTTAATCCTTTTTTTGCAGAGAAATTATATATATTTTTAATGGTTATAATTCGTTCTTTAATCGGTGTATTAATACATATTACTGGTATTTTGGCTTGTAAAAAGATATCTAATTGATGAGATAATTCAAGATTCATTATTCTAAAGACAATCCTTTATTATTAGATATTTGAGTATTTTGTTGTTTTTTAGGTAGTGAAATTTTTGTAAGTTTATTCTCGATGTTAGATACATCTTGAATCGTCATAGAATTCTCAGTAATCTTATTTGATTTATGACTATAGTTAAAAATTAATTGATTACCTTGTTTACGAAATATCTGAATGTTCTCTTTATTACTTATGATACTGTAATCGTTCCCAGTCAAATGAATAGATTTTCCCTTATCTTGAGTAATTTTATTAATAGTTTGAGCAAGCTTTTTAACTTTTGGTAATAAATCTGTATTTGTATGACTTGAATTTTGAGTATTATCTTGCTTGATTATCTGTTGTAAGGCAGGTAAAGAATTTTGGAAAAAGGTAATATCTCTAGGTTCCATTGCATCATAGGTATGACCATCTTTTATTTGGAGTATAACCTTATCCTTATGTTCAATAGTTATATTTCCTTGGAGATCGGCTTGCCAATTGTAATTAGATTTTTTCCCTTGAATTGATACAGGATGACCTTTAAATTTAGCGTATTCAGAGAGGGCATCAGCAATCTTATTTATTTCAACAAAGCGTTGAGAATCTGATTTACCAAATTCTTGAAAAGATGTTGGAATAACATTAGATTGTTTGGTATGGGGAATTTTTCTTACATGATTACTCAGACTTTTTAGTGCTTGAATATCTTTTTGATTTAGATTAGCTTGTATAATTTTTGTGCCTGTGATGCTAGAACGGAACTGCATGACTTGTCTATTATCATTAATTGAATTAACTGTATAAATACCATTTTCCTTAGTAATTCGATAATTTTTACCCTCATAAGTATTATCTTTACTTTGACTATGAAATAACTTTAGTAAAGCTTTGGCATGCTTTTGTCCCTCTGAATTTTTATTAAATTCTTTTATATGTAATCCAACTGCATTTTTCATGTCAGTTGCGATTTGAGATAGATTACTTTTTAAGTCTTGCCAAAATGTAATTTTTTTCGGTTCATTTTTTATTCTTTCCTGGAGAATGGCTTTGTAAGCGTTACTCTCTGCTTGTAAAAGCTTGATTTCTAATTGAAGTTTTTTAAGCTCGGAATTAATTAAAGATTTTAAAGGCTTTTCTAATGATTCTGTTGCTGACATGATTCGCGTTGAAGAAGTTTCAAGGATATCTTTATTTGTCTGACTTTCTTTTATACTGTCTTTACTTTCTTCATTGCTAAGAAAATTAACATATTTTATAGCATCTTCTGGATATTTTAATTCTGGTACATGACTCTCTTTTTGATTATGATATGTTTGAATAATATTATCTTTTTCTGTTTCATTTCCAGTTTCTACAGGGTCTTGAACAGCAGAACTTGAATGTTTTTGAATATCTTGATAATGTCTAAGTTTTTCTATTGAATTTTTAAGTTGTCCAACTGAATTATTAACAATCTGTTTTGATTCCTGAATATGTAACTGAAAATTTTCATAATCTTGTCTAATAGCTTTTATTTCAGAATCTAAATCTCTTCTAATCTCAGGAGAATTTAAATCTTTGATTCCTGATTTTATGTTCTCTGTTGATGCTGAATCTAAATTTATTGTTTCATTTGTATCATCAATGGCATTATTAATAGATTGATTGCTTGTTGTATTTACATTTTTAATATTAGTATTCTGTCTAATTTGAACTTTTATTTTTTTATGAGCTTGACTAGCAGCAGATTTGCCTGAGTAAATAGCTTCATCTAGTTCTTTTATTTCAGAATATAAATCTCTTTTAATCTCAGTAGGTTTTAAATCCAATACCCGTGAATGAAATCGATAAGCAACAAAAAATCTAACAACTAAAGAATTCTATTAAAATGATTTTCTTATTAGGAAATATCCAAATAAAATCGATAAATGCTGATTAATAATTGACGAANATATCAGATTATTTGTTAATATAAAACGATAAAATTATGAGTATGTTTTGGCAATTATATTTCATCTAAACATAATATATAGTGATAACGGTTGACAAGATAATCAAGTTTTATATAAATGACGATGAGGACAAATTGCTCTCAAAATAAATCATAAAATTCATATTGAACCTCATTTCAGTCACA
>JGI1201J43222_100385_pt1 | contig 10061 bp, 8 predicted proteins | sample MastesBC008_FD_43222 | JGI IMG/M metagenome (IMG submission 43222) | reverse complement strand
CCAAATACAGATATTTTATATTTATTTACATAGTTTACTTTTTTTTCGCCTACTTACTTATTTAGTAAAATATTTCTTCAGCAACATTTATATTACTGAGAGTTTTTAACAAAAGCTAATCCACTATATAACTGAAATGCTGCATCCCAATTAGTTTTTTCCCGCCTGATTAAATTTATGTGGGGCTGAATTTTATTTAGTAATTCTGCTCGGTCAAGTATATTTTCTGCAAAGGTATTAAAATCTGAACAAATTTGAATCTTCTGTAATTTTTTTTCCAGAGATGTAAGTAAATTATTCCAGTTGATTCTAATTGTATTTTGGCTGTTTTGAGGAGCTATATTTATGCCTTGTTGATATTCATAGCCATTATCATAAAGTCGCAAAATACAATTTCGGTTGGGAAGGTGTAAATCATAAAATTGAAAATAATCCTGAGTTTGAGTTTTGCGTTCCAATTTACCCCGCACATCTCGATCTACAACCTCTTCAAAGACTGGTAATAGCCCCTTAACACATTGTTTGACTTCTGACCAATCAAAACTAAGGGAACCAAGTTGATTTTCTCGATCACGACAAACAACAGTAGCTTTTGAATCTAATTGAGTAAAATAATTAACTTGAAAAACTTGTATTTTCTGAATATCTGTTAGTTTTGCCCAAAAACAAGGTATTGTGGCATTCAATAATTGTTGACCATAAAATTTTAATTCTCCCACCATCCCGCTACGGTATAAGCGCCATCCACGACTCGGTAATAATAATCTGGCACTATAAGCATCTATTTGCATGATTTGAGCAAATTTTTGCGCTGCTTGAGTTTTTATTTCGTTGCTGAGAGCTTCTAAGACTAATACTCCTTGTTCGGTGTTATCTGGCTTAGATGTAGCTTCAGCTATGGCTTCTTTTCTTTTTTGTTCCCGAATTTTTTCTAGCCTTTGTAAGGCTTCACGAGCAGCAATAACTATTTTCGCACCCACTGTATGTCTGAGTAATTGTCGATAAACCTTTTCTGCTTCTTGGTATTTCTCTGTGACTTCATACAGTTGTCCCAAGTGAAAAAGTACCCAAGGATCTTCTGGTGACTCTTTGAGAAGTTTTTTGATTAATTTAGCTGCGGTACGATAATCTTTGGTTTTGAATGCGTCAGTAACTTGCTTTATCATACTCTTAGCACCAAAATAGCTGGTTTATAGATAGATATTAGATGATATGCCTAAAATTTAACATCAACATTTTCTATTGCAATAGATTCTAATGCAGCAGCTACTACAGATAAAGCAAAAATTGGTGCAGTCACAGATCTTAAAATTCTTTTTCCCAAAGAAACTGTTTGAAAGCCAGCTTCAGTTGCTAATTCTATTTCTTTTTCTGTCCATCCCCCTTCTGGTCCAGTTGCAAGCCAGATTTGACAAGGTTTTTCTTGCTCAATGGCATATTTTTGACCGGAAATATAAGCTAGCAAGTGAGGAGAATCACTGCGGGCTGTACAAATATATTTTTTATGTTGAGCGGCAGAGTTTTCTGAATCTGGGAACAATGATAAGCTTTGGTCAAAGTTTACTGGCTCAAGAATATTAGGAACAAAAGTTCGTTCTGACTGTTCAGAAGCTTCCTGAGCTATTTTTTGCCAGCGTTGAAATTTTTGAGGGCTGGGTTTAAGTAAAGTTCTCTTACTGATTACTGGAGCAATACAGCTTACTCCCAATTCAGTACAACAACGTACTATCTCGTCAAATCCATTTTTTGGTAAAGCTGAGATGAGTGTAACTGAAATAGATAATTCTTGATTTTCGACCTCTAGTTTTTCTAATACCCGTGCTTCTTCGCCTCTAAGTTGTGTTAACCACCATTGACCCTCACCATCCATGGCGATGAATTTACTACCCTCTCCTAAGCGCAGCACGCGATAGAGATAATGTTTTTGTTTTGCTGTCAGTACAATCTGTTCTTGTTGTTTTTGGAATGGTGCGATCGCAATCCTTTGCAGTTGTCTCATGCAGTCTTGGGAGGGTATTTCAAGAGAGGGAAGTGTGGGTAGTTTAGGAGTGTGGAAAGAGGATTTGTGATTTTTAAGCGTATGATTTTCAATTTTAGGTTTAATTTTAGGGGCACACCGCAGTGCGCCCCTAGATAGTAATATTTTTTGCCAAAAAATCTAGTTAAAAATTTTAGCAGAAAGTTGTTAGCAAAAAGCTGTTAGCAAAGAGCTTTCAAGGGAGATATATCAACATTTAATGTTCAAATATTCTACGACTGCTTCATTGACTAAATCAGTCATTGACTTACCCTGAGAATTAGCAATCTCTTTGAGATGGGTGTAAATCTCATTGCGTACAGTTATTCTGTGACTGGGCTTGCGTTTATTATTACTTGTCTCAGGCTTGTAATTTTCTGAGAACTTGCGAATTTCATCAAAGCCTACTCGAGCACAAAAATCACCAAAACTTTCTTCTTGTTCCCGAGAGTTTCTAAAGTAGACAAAAATTGGTTCGAGGAAACTTTCTAATTCATTAATAGGGAGTTTATTAACGTATGGTTCTGCAAGACGAGTTTGATTCGGCGAACCTCCCAACCAAATTTGATAAGCTTCGGGAGCGCTACCCACAAAACCAAGTTCAGCCATGTAAGGACGGGCACAACCGTTAGGACAGCCTGTCATCCTAATCACAAAATGCTCGTTCTTTAAACCAACTTTATTCAGCAATTTTTCAATGCGTTGCAAAATACTGGGTATTGCTCTTTCTGATTCGGTAATAGCTAAACCACAGGTTGGTAATGCAGGACAAGCCATTGCGTAGCGTACTAAAGAATTAACTTTTTCTGGGTTGCTATTAACACCATTATCTTTGAGTATTTTCTCAATTGCGATTTGATTTTCTGGATCGATGTCGTAGAAAATTAAGTTATGATTTGGTGTGAGGCGAATCGGTAAGTTGAACTGCTCAACAATTTCTCGTACGGCTGTTTTTAATTGAAAACTACCTTCGTCTTTCACCCGTCCGTTATCAATGGAAATTCCAACAAATAACTTACCATCACCTTGTTCGTTCCAACCAAGAAAATCTTTGTATTTCCATTCCGGTAAGGGCTTAAATGCTTCTAATGGCTTGCCAAGATATTTTTCTACCATAGACTGGAATTTCTCTACACCCCAGTCATTAATTAGATATTTTAGTCTGGCATGACGGCGATTAACGCGATCGCCATAATCTCTTTGGGTTGCAACAACGGCTTTAACTAAATCGTATACATCTTCTTTCGCAACATAACCGATAGGATCTGCGGCTCTAGCAAATGTTTCTTCTTTATTATGAGTTCTTCCTAAGCCACCACCTGCAAAGATGTCAAAACCTTCTAATTCATCCTTATCGTTGGTTATGACGACCAAGGTTAAATCTTGGGTATACAAATCTACGGAATTATCACCGGGGACGGTAACACAAATTTTAAATTTGCGTGGCATGTAGTGGGTGCCGTAAATTGGTTCCGGATTGTCATGGAATACAGTACCATTACCGTTACGTTCTCTTGCTGCTTTGATTTCTGGATCTTCTTCCCCACTAATTGCTTTTTCCCCATCCAACCAAATTTCGTAATAAGCTCCTGTTTGGGGTGTCAACAAGTCAGCAATATTATTTGCATATTCCCAAGCGTACTGATACTCGGGTTGGTTTTTAAATGGAGCAGGTGGTGCCATAACATTACGGTTAAGGTCGCCGCAAGCACCTAAGGTAGAACCCATACTTTTAACAATGGCAGCGATTGTTGCTTTCAGGTTCTTCTTTAAGATTCCATGTAGCTGAAAACCTTGGCGAGTTGTGACCCGCATCGTATTGTTGCCATATTCATTAGATAATTTATCTAAAGTCAAATATAGCTGTGGTGGAATAAATCCTCCCGGACTGCGCGTCCGTAACATAAACTGGTAATCTTTCTCCTGCCCCTTAACTCGGTTATCGCGGTTATCCTGCTGATAAGAACCGTGAAACTTGAGGATTTGAATTGCCTTTTCGCTAAAACGGTTTGTATCTTCAAGTAATTCAGTTGCTACAGGTTCGCGTAAAAAATTACTATTTTCTTTGATACCTTCGATTTTGGAAGGTTTACGATTTGCAATCTCGGGAGGAGCGGATTTAACCATTGCTGTTTTATCGTCTTCTTAAATTAAGCACCACAGTAACCGAATTTAGGAACTGAGAATAAGAACCATTTCGGTTTAATAATTTCTTGTAATCTAATAGCAATAGCAAATTAGATAATATTCTTATCTTAACATGCGAAAAAGCTGGGTTTTTCAGTGATGCAACACTTAACAAACCCAGCAATAACTTTTACTTACCCATTAAGATTTATGAGTAAGCGAGAACAAATAATACTTCAAGACATTGAACATATCTAAGAGGAGTAGTAGAAAAAGTTTATCTCAAGGCCAAAAATAAACAATGAAAAGACCAAACGGCAACTTAGAGTCAACTAATTTCCGAGCATAAATAAATTGATAGTTATTCAGATATTTCTAATGTCTTGTGATGGGAATAATGTGATTATTAGGTATCTTTTGAAGTCAGATAAAAACTCAGGAATGATTTATTTGAAGCGATAACCTAAACCACCACCAACATTAATAGCAGAAGCGGGACTATTTTCATAAGCATCAACACCTACAGTTGCATTAGAGTAAATGAGGAAATTTTTGCCAACTTCGGTTTCTACACCAGCAGTAACTGCTACGGAATCTTTATTTCCTAAGGGTGTTGGCTGACCATTTTTTTCAACAAAAGAATAGCCTGCAGCAACGTAAGCATTGGTGTTTTTAGCAATTCCTGCATCTACGGAAACTTGAGGCACGATGGCAGTTGTGTCATCACTAAATAGAATTTGAGTTCGAGCAGAAAATGGAGATTCGCCTAGCTTTACCCGACCTGTTATGTTACCACCAAAAGTTGCTGCGCCTCCACTTTGCCCACCATTAGTTACTCCTGCTGCAAAACCCGCACCAACATAACTTGCATCAGTACCTTTTTTGGGTTGAGCAGATGCTTGTTCTGCTGACATAAATCCTGCGGTAATGGAAACGGCTGACAAAGCAGAAATTACGACAAAAGACTTGAATAATTTATGCATAATTCAAAATATTTTTTGTAGGAGTTGCCTTTAAGTACCATGTCGAAAAATAGACCAGAAGGTTCCACAAGTGTCCGATGATTTTCTGATTTTTGATTGATAATATTTATGCGGTTTTTATAGTGAATTTACTAGGTTTTAGATTTTTTATGATTCCTTACTTCAAATATCTTGATTTGCCCTCAGTCTGTAGACATTTTTTATACTTGCACAATGGTGTGATATCAAAAAAATCATGATGAATTTGATAAAAATCTATAATCATGAAATAAGATATATATTTGTCCTATTCTTGCAATAGAAATGTAGTTTAAAGCTTGATGTTTTACTCCTAATAGAGGAGGTAATTTGGAGCAAAAATATCGGGAAATTTTTCGGTAATACTACAAATGTGCGCTATTTTTTTAATAGTTCAAGTTTGAGAAGCTTTATTTTGCAATAAGGAAAGAATTGCTATATTACCAAAACTAGCTGATTGATAACAGGTTATTTTTAAGTTGAGGTGAATTAGGTTAATGTAGATTGGCAATGAGTTTAATTCACCACTGATAATTAGTCCCTTGTCAAGCTATCCGTGAATTAGCCCTCACGGTCGCTCTCAAGATCGGTGTCAAAAGGATTGGTCAACAGGTCTTTCTCAAAAATGTGAAGCGTTATTGAGCTATTTGATTTAACATCCACTGCAAATAAGCTTGAGACCCATCAACTATGGGTATAGCAATAATCTCCGGTACATCATAGGAATGAAGCTCTTGGATTTTTGCTTCTAATGCTGGAAATTGACTGAGCTTTGTCTTAATAATAAGCTGCCATTCTCGATCCTTACTTACCTTACCTTCCCAAATATAAATAGAACAGTGAATTGGTAGGATGTTAACGCAAGTAGCAAGTTTGAGTTCTACCAACGCAGTAGGAATATTTTCTGCTTCCTCTTGAGAACCTGCGGTTACCAGTACTACTGTGCAATTATTATCCCCATCCATTATTCCATCCTTAAAATTTGCAGCAACTAAACAGTTCGTAGTTAGTGATTCATTCCTTAACTGGGGTATTAAAAAACCTGGTACAACCTTAAATTTAATTTTTATTGTGACACTTGCCTAATTCTGGGTAATGCTACATCTACCAATTTGAGACGCGAAGCAACCTTGCGGTCACTCAACACATGTAGTGTATTTGTACTAAGTGCTATCGCGTCTCTACAACTAATGGTTAATGCGCCTAAATCATAGGAGCATAGATATACACCCTACCACTAAACGCTGACAGCTAAGGAATAAACTTGACCATCAATTAACAACCGAGTAATACCTTTAGCCTGCAAGTGATAGCGGGCTTTATGCAGCATTTTGCTGTCGGGGACCTTAATCACGCGATCGCGCTTGGTAGAAAACCGCTTGGCGATTCTGTGATTATCAAATATAGGTAAGGTTCTTTGTTGGTTTTCCAGGTTAGGAATTTCACCCAGGTCGCCAAATTCCTCTAAGGGGCGGGTAATTAATTCCGCAGAACGATCTATAACGATATAGCAGGTTCTAGGTAAACTAGCCGCAGAAAGTGGCAAAACTTTGATTAATGGATCTCCGCTAGAACGAGTCCTGGTAACAAAGGGACGATTCCAGTCATCTTCATCATCAAAGTCATCGTCGAAATCATCTTCGAGATCGTCGTCTAAATCATCTAATTCTTCAGACTCATCGAGCAAATCTTCACCGAGCATTTCAGCGATGATTTTCGGAGTGCGACGCTCATCATCATCATCATCATCTTCTTCTTCCAACAACGGTGAGGGAATATTAGCAATTTCTGCTTCTGGTTCATTATCGCCAAATATTTCTAACTGTTGTGAGTATGCTACCGGACTGGGGGTAGGAGTCGGAGCAGCAGTCGTCGCAGAAGAACGCCGCTTTACTCTTCTTTCCCCACTCGTAACAGCTTTTTTCTTTACCGGTGCGGGTTTTTCCCGTTTCTTTGGTTTTTCTGATTTCTTCGGCTCTTGCTCTTCTATTTCTTCTTTGGCGAATACAGGTATATTCTCATAATTTACCTGTGCTCTTCCTTCCGGAGTTCTAGCCGCTCGCTTTAAAGAAACGAGATATTCGTACTCGTCTTCAGGAAGAGTACTTTTGAGCAATCGACTAATGGTCGAATTACTCACACCATAACGCTCCGCCAGAGTTGAAGTTGTTTCAGCACTCTCCCGGTATAACTTAAGGATCTCTTTTTTGTCTGAATCAGTTAGTTTTCTCACCTGTAGACACCTGCTTGTTACGTTAAGCTCTTTTGCGCCCGCGCTCCCGTCGGGAACGACTTAATGATGCGTCATACTCTAAAGCTGCACCCATCCCAAATAAAACTCCACTCAAGACCCAAAATACTTCTAATATGTCACCACTTTGATAATCTGGTCTGTTACCAGCATATTTAAACCACATATCTGCAATGTAGAGAAAAAACGATGCAAATGCAATCATTCGCCAAGACATGGCTATTCTTCCACCCCAAAATGCCAGTAACAAAGTAGTAGCAATCATAATTAGTAAAACATCACTCACCACATAAAACCAATTTACAAATTGAAAGACATTTTGCTCCCATGGACTTAATTGGGCTGCTAGTTGTTGGTTTTCTGGCAAATTAGAAAGTAGCCAAACTAAGGCGCTACCAAAAGCGCCAATGGCTAAAACAATAATCCATTGCCATGCTTCTAGATTAATTCGTCGAGAAGCTACTGCCACAATCATACCTACACCCAGTAAAATATAAGTCAGCACAAAAAATATATCGCCTAGGGAAAGAGTGGGTTCTTTTTTTAAGACTATCTCCTGAAATCCAAAGAAGATTCCTCCTAGGAAATAAGAAAGCATTCCCATCCCAATCGCAAGCCAAACATTTCGACTGCTGACAATTTTACTACTTCGCCAATTGCGCAAGCATAAAATTCCTGCGAATAAATAAGCGAAGGCTTCAAGAACATTTGTTCCTAGTACATACCATTCGGCACGTCTAAGAATTCCTTCTGTATTTGGAACTTTAGCACTGAATAGTAAAAAATATAAAATTGCTAGCACTGCCCAAGCAATATTGGCTAATACAATGTTTTGTGTATTAAAAATAGATTTTTCTCTATATGAATTTTTGTAAACGTTAATCATCAGATCTTATTGTGCGAAACATCCTCTATTCCGTGTTTTAGCTTATATTTGAGCTGGTTCGCACCCTTTCTGAATGCATTGGTTTAAAGTGAATGTTTTTGGGATAAACACACAATTCTGACCTCAGAGATAATACCTGATTTTGATGCTAAAGTTAATGCCAAAGTTTCTTTAAAGAAGATTCATTCAACCATTGGGTAAACTGCGATCGCTCTTCTTGTGGCATGTCTTGTAATTTTTCTGCTACGGGATGTGCAAAGTTAGTGTTACCAAAGTAAGATTTTCCCAATCGATGTAATTCCTGTAAGAATGTCACGATATGTGTTTCCTGCCATATGGGAACCTGTACTGTTTGGAATGGATCGAAATTTAGTAATAATTTCACTCCTTGAGGTGCAGTTACCTGAGGAAATTTATGTTCGCCGAAAAATGCAGCAATATCTTTCTCGAATAATGAGGCTTGCTTGGAACCTAAGAATTCTTCAATATCGAGGTAAATTGCTTGTAATAGCAAAATACTACCTTGAACCAAGACCGCAATATTTTGGCGTTCCTCGGAATCATTACCTAAATTTTCGATACGGACTTTACCCCAAATACTATAGCGTTCGATTTCTTCTAATAATACGCATGCTTTACCCCGGTTATCAGTTAATTCTCGCCATAAAGATTTTGCTTCTTCTTCTTGGGAAGCTGGAAATACTTTAATTAGGCGAAAAGTTTGTTCTTGATAGTACAGGATTGGTACTTGCTGGTCTCGTTTGGGGTGTAGAACCGTGGAGATTTCAACATCCTCCCGTTTAAGAATAAACATGGCTTGAGGAAATTAAGTAATGAGTAATGTTAGCGTAGCGGGGCGCGACAGCGCACAGTAATAAGTAATGAGTAAGAAGTTGTAGAGACGCGACATGATGACCTTGCGGTCACGCTGTACTAACGCGTCTGTACAGGAGTAAAAATTCAAAACACCATATTTAAGTTGCAGGGTTGTTATTTGCAGTTAGTCTTTTGTTTTAAGGTGATTAATTACATTTTGTTTGATATCACAATATACATAAATTTCCTTATGAATAGAAAGCTTATAATGTATAAATTTTATTGACTGTCACTCATCATACTAACTGCGCTCGGGTATAGGATCCATACGTAAATTTCTGAATATTGCTTTTTGTTAGAAATAGATATATAATCCAAATGCTGAAATTATTGTCAGCATCTCATTGTCTGAATAACTAAGTAGAATATTTTTTCTGCACTAATTGGGCGCGTAGCTCAGCCGGATAGAGCAACTGCCTTCTAAGCAGTCGGTCGCAGGTTCGAGTCCTGCCGCGCCCGCTTTTTAATTCAATGTATTTCGTAGAGACGTGATACGTCGCGTCTTGATAATTTTTTCTACCGGGTAAGTAGGTAAGGATAAGTCACACAACGGATTATTTATTACTATTCCCCGTTCTCTGTTCCCTTCACAAATCTAAAATTACTCCATCTTTAGCCCGCATATAAAGTGTTGGTGTCGCAAAATCGCGTCGATCTAAGCCGAATTCTTGAGAGATAGCATTGCGGGTTTTCTGGATAGCTGTATCTACGGGATTACCCTGTGCTAAGTGACTATAAAATTCGTCTGCGAACAATTTGGCAGTATCATCAAGTATCTCATATTGCATGGCGATGACTGCGGGTATTCCTCTCTGTACTAAGTTTAGTACTGTACCTGCAAATGCTTGATTTGTGGATACTGTCCCACCTCTACAGCAATTTAGGACTATTAATCCGAGGTTT
>JGI1201J43222_100384_pt1 | contig 10082 bp, 11 predicted proteins | sample MastesBC008_FD_43222 | JGI IMG/M metagenome (IMG submission 43222) | reverse complement strand
GTAATGGGTAATGGGTAATGGGTAATGGGTAATGGGTAATGGGTCATTGATAAGTCTGTTTGTACATCCATTGGGTGAATTTATGGTAAACAAATCTCATCACTTGTCTCAGGTTAATATTTCTCGGATGATTGCTCCACTTGACGATCCAATTATGGCTGAGTTTGTGGCGCAATTAGATTCGATTAATAAGTTAGCTGATAAAAGTCCTGGGTTTGTGTGGAGACTGCAAGCTCAAGAGGGGAATGCAACAAGTATTCGTGCTTATGATGATGAGTTAATCCTTTTTAATTTATCAGTTTGGGAATCAATTGATACTTTTAAGCAATTTGTATATCGCAGTCAGCATGGAGAGGTAATGCGTAATCGCAAAAAGTGGTTCCAAAAGTCTGAAGGGAAAAATATGGCGCTGTGGTGGGTTCCGATCGGACATATACCAACTGCTGATAAAGCAAAGCAACGTTTGCAATATCTCAATGATTATGGTGAAAGTGTTTATTCGTTCTCATTACAAAAGCAGTTTTTACCAGTTGAGCCTGCCAGTATAAATTAAAGCTTCATAATGACAAATACAATCAAAATATCTACTTATAATCATCAGTATCAAGCTCAAGTTATTGAGTTAATTTTGAAGATTCAGCAACAAGAGTTGGGATTAGCAATTACTTTGGAAGAGCAACCAGACTTACTGATAATTCCTAGCTTTTATCAAAAGGGTAATGGCAATTTTTGGATTGCTTTAGACGGAAATAATGTAATTGAAACTATTGGTGCAATTGACATGGGCGATAATCGCTATTTAGCATTACGAAAAATGTTTGTAGATGTTAATTATCGCGGTAAATCTCGAATTAGTAAAAAACTGATGGATTCTTTAGTTAGTCACGCCAGAACTAACAATGTCCGGGAAATCTATTTGGGAACTATTGGTAACTTCAAAGGTGCACTCAGGTTCTATGAAAAGAATGGCTTTTTACCTGTGAGCAAATCTGACCTACCTGCTAGTTTCCCTGTCATGGAAAAGGATAATTTATTTTATTGTTTAACTGTTTCTACTTCCGCATCATAATTCCACGTCATATTCCCGATCGCAAAATTGAATAATAGTGTTCGACTACTGGAAATGGATCGTAAAAGTGATGTAGCAACCGTTTCCATTCTTGATATTCTGGCGATTCTCGAAAACCAATAGTATGAGCTTCTAGTGTTTCCCAACGTACGAGGAGAATGTAACGATTGGGGACTTCAATACATTTTTGTAATTCATGGGATAAATATCCCGGTATCGCAGCAATTATTTTTGAAGCTTGTTGGAATGTTGCTTCAAATTCATCGCACATGTCTTTTTTGACATCCGATTTAATATCCAGAATAGCAACTTCAAGAATCATTTATTTATTTTTGGGTAATTAAAAGTTAATTAATTAAAAATTAGGTGACTTAAAATGACAGAATTAACCCTGGTTATTGGTAATAAAAACTATTCATCTTGGTCATTTCGTCCTTGGCTGGCGATGAAACAATCTGGTTTACAATTTAACGAAATTCGCGTACCTCTTTATATCCCCGGATCTGCAGAGAAAATTCGTCACTATTCCCCATCAGGTAGAGTACCCGTTCTATTACACGGTAGTCAAACCGTTTGGGATTCTCTTGCAATTATGGAATATCTCGCCGAAGAATTCCCAGATTTGCACTGGTTCCCAGAAGATAAAACTGCAAGAGCGGTCGCGCGTTCTATTAGCGCCGAAATGCATTCTGGATTTTTCAAAATACGCGAAAATATGCCAATGAATTGCCGTGCAAGATATCCTGGAAAAGGGATGACGTTGGGAGTTCCGCAAGAAATTGATCGCATTACGACAATTTGGCGGGAATGTCGGCAAAAGTTTGCGGTCAAATACCTTACATAAAGTGGGCAGAACTTCAGATTTATGCAGAAGAATTTCCACAGGTGACTGATGGTATATATGACTCAGAAAAGACAAACGAGTTATCTCGTCTCCTAAAAATAGCTGCAAGTAATACCCCAAAAAAATATTTTAAAGAAATAGAAGCTGCTGCTGGTATATTTAATGGGCTTGCAGTCATAGTTTCTATACAACGAGAGTCAAAAAATCCGGATAAGACAAAACCAAAAAAATCAAAATTATTTCCTTTATTACCTACAAATCGTAGAAATTTCCTCTCTATAGCTGCTCTTGGATCGCTAGCGGCGATTGGTAGCGGAATTACTAGTCAGTATTTACAAATGCCAAAAGTTACCTGGAGGATGGCTAACTTTTTGGATGGAATTTATGACCAATTCATTATTTCTAAAGCTCCGTACATTATCCGCGAACGCATTAAAAAAATTACAAATGGTCGCTTTGAGATTGAACCATTGAATGACAAAAAAATATTAACAGAAGATATCTTAAAAGACGTGAGTGATGGGAAAAAAGTCCAGTGTGGATTTAGTGGTATTTATTACAATGCTAATAAATACAAAGTTTTATTTTTTGGTTGCGCGATTCCTCATGGTTTAACTCCTGAAGAACAGACAGCTTGGCTTCTTTATAAAGAAGATCCTCAGGATAAATTAACTTTTATTCAAAAAATCTATCAAAGACCAGAATTAGATTTAAATGTGATTCCATTTCCTGCAGCAGCAACTGGAGCACAAATGGGTGGATGGTTTAAAAAAAAGATTGAAACAATAGAAGATTTCAATGGAATCATTATGCGTATTCCTGGATTAGGAGGAGAAGTTTTAAAAAAGTTTGATGTTAACTTAGATAAAGATTTACCCGGTGGTGCAATCTCACTGAACAAAATTGCGAAGGCTCTTAGAGATGATAAAATTCAAGCTGCTGAATGGATTGGACCATATGATGATGTTCAATTAGGACTTCACCAAGCTGAAGCAAAGTACTACTACTATCCAGGTTGGTGGGAACCAAGTACAACATTTGACATGTTGGTTAATAAAGATGCTTGGGAAAATTTACCACCCCACTACCAAGAGGTATTTAAGTCTGTCTGTCTAGAAACTTACACCGAAATATTAGCTGAATATAATCAGAAAAATAGTGAAAAACTTGCTGAGATATATAAATTAAAAAATATTACGGTAAGTAAATTTAGCCCTGAGATCATTAAAAAAACCAAGGAAGAGACAACAAAATTATTAAAGTTGTATGCTTCAAATAATGATCTGTTTGGGGAAGTTTATCAAAAGTGGAATAGCTTTAAAGGGGGGATGAGAGAGTGGAGTAACCTCAATCAGTAGAAGTTACAAGTCAGATAGCACTAGTTTCATTACGTGATTAAATACAAAGAAGCTTATTTAGACATGCTATGCTAATTGCCAATTAATATCTATATGTGTCACTAAAATGTTGCTCTTTCGCAAGCAATCGCTCAATCAAATAGAAACAATTTAAATATCGCGGTGCGTTACCCCATCCTTAAGAATGTAAACATAAATCAAAGATAATCAAGGTGTAACAGCACCCTACAAGCTATCTTTTGCTGGAATTTTCGCTTTCTGAAACACCGCTTCAACTGTAAATTCCAACCCCTTAAACAATGGATCTGCAATTACCTCATCACCCGTATAAGTCTTCGGTGCTGCATCTGGATAGAAAACCGCAATGCTTCTAGCTTCAATGTCTACGACCCAAACCCGTAATACCCCAGCATCCAAATAATCTCTGGCTTTAGAAACCATTTGTGTAAAGGTTTGCCCAGGTGAGATAATTTCAATTGCTAAATCTGGTGGAACTGAACAAGCTCCATCTTCTTCCCAATCATTTGGTAAACGTTCATTAGAAATATATAGTAAATCTGGTGTAGGTACCCAATCACGTCCGCGACGAGTTAGTTTAATGGCTAATTCTGGACATATTTCTCCTTTATTTTCACACCATTTTTCTATCAGGTTAAGAAGAGCACGGGTAAGTTTAGAACGAAATTTTTTTGGCGACATTTTGGGAATAGCTTGCCCGTCAACGAGTTCGTAGGTGATATCTCCTTCCCCAGGTGGAAGATTTAAGAACTCTTGCAAGGTCAATTTGTGCTGAACTTGGAGTACCATGACATGAATTCGCTGAAGGCTAACTTAATTGTAATGAGACATTCTAAATAATAGAAGTTACGCTGATGACGGCACTGATGATGCAACTATCCGTACCTTTACTCGCTTAAAAATTGCTTAAAACTTAGAGTATGGACATGCAATATCTAAATATTTTAGTAGCTCAATCTAACGAACGTAATACACTATTCGTTAGTCAGACATTTATCATTTTTTCTCTGTTACAAGTTGTCACTTTGGAAAGATTAGTTCCTGGTTGACCGCAGATACTATAAAACTGTGCCAGCAAGTTTCGCAACCTGAATCTTATCAACTTGCAGAACGAAAATTCTGTTTGCGATTGTTGAGAAATTTTGCTGGAAATTTAAGTACAGATAAAGGAAAACTTCAAATATTTGTCATGATGAATCTTATATCCAAATTAGCTAGTTACTTTACTTCATTTATTAAAGTAATTCAGGTCGAGCGTGTTTTAACTGCTCTTTTAGTTGGAATCCTATTTTTTACTACGGTACCAGCAAGAGCTGAAGCTAATCAGACCAGTGAAGCTATTACCAATAAGATAAATGAAATCGTTCAACAGGATGATGATAACTCTGGACGTCCTAAAACTATTGGAGAATGGAACGCTCAAGCTCGCGAGACAGAAGGAAAACCTATAGAAACGGCTAAAAGAATCGTAGAACAGTCAGCAGATGCGGTAGAGGATTTTGCCGAAGTTTATCCAGACGTTGCTCAAAGAAGTATTTCTGCTTTAGAGAACAATAAAACCGCAGGAAAATAGTTTGCTCTAACAAACTATAAGGGTGAATCTAAGATACGAAAAAGTCGCCTTTGACATTACTTTGGAAGCATAACTTACTTACATATTTAACCTTATTTTCACTATAAGCAGGAAATTTCTCCCTTACTCTTGCAATAACCTGTGAATGCTTAATGTGTTGTAACTTATTCCGATTTAAACTAGTAATCTCAAGATTTCACGACAGGTGGAAAAGTCAATATTTTTGACGTACAGTTAGCCTCTCGAGAAATAAGACATCTGGCGTTTACGTAGCATTGCGTTAGCTAAATTAACGTTATGTTCCGTAAACGCTTTGAACTTGACTGTTTTGAGTTTAACTATGAAAAGTTGTAATTTTCTATTACTTGGACTAGAAAAATAGAATTGTTAATGATTTAGCGATCGCATATCAAAGCTAATAGGCTATTTTAATTGCGATTTGATTATTGGGAAGGAATGCTACTTATGTAAGCTGATTGCTGAAGGTGAGAATTTAAGTGGGAAAAGAAAACCAAGAGATTAGAATATGGATTTGAGGTTGAAGTTAGTTGTAAATCTATTCAAACTACTACTGACGCTGTCAAAAATATCTTCAAAATCAAATTCCTGACCGATTATATTGTCTTTGCTGTCTGAGTTTGTACCAATAAAGCTGAACTCAGAAAATGAAAAGTTCGTGCTTTCACTATTATTTGTATCAAACGATTCTTCTACTATTCCACTGTCAGAAATTAAATCGGAATATCGTGATTGATAGTAAAAAGCAGATTTGTTGTTACTTTTTTCTGGGTTTATTTGTCCGTAGATGAGGGTATCTTCTATGAGACTAGTGATATTCCCAGATGTGTAATATCCGATGGAGTAGTTATAAAAGTTTGTGGGTCTAGTATCGGAGAATTCCATCGGAAATTTACGATCTAGATCTAATTTCTTATCTGTACTCGAGTCAGTCTGACTTAAATTTGTTAATCCTTTGGGAAATATTGAACTTGGAAAATCACTTCGATTTTCAGCTTCAAGTATGGGTTGGGAAATCTTATCTTTCTGTTTATCTACTGCTAGAGAATTATTGCTTTCTATTTTATCAATCCCAGTGTTAGTTTCAAGTACAGGTTGGGATAGATTATCTTCTTGCTTATCTACCGGTGAGGGATTATTAGTTCCTGTTTTACTTTCAACCCCATCTTCAATTTCAAGAATAGGTTGGGATAGATTATCTTCTTTTTTATCTATTTCTGCGGAATTATCATTTTTTATTTTGTTGTCAATTTCTGTTTGAGTTTCAGATACAGGTTGAGAAAGATTAACTTCTTGTTTCTCTAGGGGTGAGGAATTATTATTTTCTACTTTGTTTTCAATCTCTGTTTGAGTTTCAAATACAGCTTCGGAACTATCAATTTCTTGTTTATCTACTGATGAGGGATTATTATTTCCTACTGTATTTTCAGCCTCAGGTTTAATTTCAAGTATGGGTTGGGAAATTTTAACTTCTTCTTCCTTTACCTTTGAGGGATCCCCATTTTCCTTTGTCAGTCTAATTAGGGAAATATCAGCTTTTTGTTTATCTAGAGTTGGGACTTCTTCCCTCCCATTCTCATTTTTAGTTTCAGCTACAGTTGGAGTTTCAATTTCAGTTTCAGGTACGGATGGAAGATTAGGTTGTGAAGTTTTTGGTGTTGTTCCCACAGGTGCGTCATTTCCACCAATCACTAAAAGATACCCGTCTTTTTTCCCACCTTTATTTTCTTGTATCGCGTTGTCAGTAATTTGACTTCCTTCAAAATCAGTAGTTGTAACAGCTGCTATTTTCCCATCTCTAACTGCAGCTACAACCCCTCCATTACTATCTGAAATAGGTGTCCATGAAAGTCTTTCTGTTAAATCTGGACTGATGATTGCAAGATGTCCGTCGTAAGGGGTGTATTCACTTACAGGTTGTCCTTCGATAGTCTGTTCGTCTCTATTTGCAATCTTACCTGCTGCACCTCCAGCAATGATTACGGTACCGTCTTTTGTGGCTGTAATAGAATCTGCATTCACAGAATTACCTTTACCATCATCACGACGACCTAACAAGGATTGACCTTTAATTAGATCGCCATTTTTGAGGTCATAACGACCGTACCACAACATCTGAATCGAATTGACATTAGTGGGACTATTATATTGGTCAGTTTCGATTTTTCTCTTGTCAGTAAGCTCTTCTGTTACATCGAAGGGGTCGCGATAGAAAATCGAGAAACCAGTACCACCATTGACATAATATGAAGCGTATAGCTGTCCATCACGTCCAAATGCGACCCGTTGTCCTCGGGTATCAGCTAATAGGTTTTCTTTGTAGATATCTTCATCGTCGAAGTCATAGTTTTTCCAGAGATTTTCTCCCTCGTATGACAATGCTTGAGTAAACGCAACTTGCAGAATCGAGGTTTTTTGCTCGAATCCAGTTGTAACAACCATACCTCCATTTTGGTCGCTCACTGCTATGTCTTTGAAGTGACGTCTACCACTTGTACTCCACTCTTGCAATTGCTCTCCATTGCTATCGAATAGATAAGCGCGGTCACCACCTTTAATATCCCGCACAACACCAACTTTTCCTGAATCTGAGATTGCTATACGAGAAACATCAGTGAAGGATTTACTCCATTTGACCTCTGTTGCATCAGCATTTAATACAGCTATTCCACCCTCGTAAGCAACAGCAATATCACCATTATTGGAGACTTCTAAATCTATTACTCTTCCTGGTAAAAGAGTTGTTGCAAGAGCTTGATTGGTTTGGGAGTCATAACGAACAATCGTTCCATCTCCACCACCAAGAAGTTCCGTCTCTTTTCCTTCTAATTTTGCGTTTTTTAGAGAACCTCCAACTATGACAACATTACTATCAAGGGAGATATCAACTGCATCAGTAAAATCGTCTTCCGAACCACCTAAATATGTTGCAGCGGAAATATCTAGGTTGTTGGTAGGAGACTGAGGTAAAGAACTATTCGGTACCGACAACAAAGAATTTTGACTTTGAAGTTTACTATCTGTTTCGTTCATACTATTCGCCATTTGGCAGGCAATTTTTGACGAATTATCATATTACCCTATTAAGCATTTTTGTAAAGCCATTTATAATTGTTGTTGTAAATAACAGGATAGAAACTTTCAAATGTATCGTTTTAAGCTACTCGTACATATTTTCTCAGTAATTTATCAAACATTTTGCAAATATTTTTGTGTCAAGTTTTGAAAAGTCATCTTTATGATTTATTGTTCTTAGTAATCAAGTTTTTAAAGGGAGAAATGACTGCTATTTTTACAGGAACTATGATGATTTGTAGAGACGTTGCAGAGCCTGCGGCGTCGGCGTTAGCCTCTGCAACGTCTCTGCAACAAGCCAAAACTAATGGGACAAAGCACTAGTAAATTAAGTTAATATTTAATCGGTTTAGAGTCCCGGTGTAGTTTGAGCGAATAGAGCAGCAAAATCCTTAGTTACAACCCCTGATGGGTCGTCTTCTGGTTTAGAGATGATATCAAAAGATTTATTTCTCGCATTTGCTTCGCGCAAAGCTTGAACGACCACTTCCGCTACATCTTCTCTTGGTATGGATGGGCGAATATCATTAGGTGGATGATTGATAAGAGTATCATCTTTACCTACTAGTAACTCCCTTAGACCTCCAGTTTCATTAAGCAAACCACCAGCGTGAACAATTGTGTAGTCAATACCAGAATCAATTAAGTACTGTTCTGCTTTGCGCTTCCAAATCAGAATATTACCATTGCCGATAGTGTTGAGATAATGATTTTCATCGGTACCACCACCTGAACCGACTAAAACAATCTGTTCTACTCCTGCTTTAACCGCAGCATCGATTTGATTTTTTTGACCCTGGTAATCAACTTCTTCTGGGGTTCCACCCGGTGCATACTCAAATACTGGTCTTTCTCCTTCTTTAGTTGGTGGAGTTTTCATTATTGGAATTGCACTGGTGAGAATTACTAAAGCATTAATTCCAACCATAGCTTGCTCTAAAACTGATTGGTCTTTAATGTCACCCAAAAAGAATTTTTCAGTAGAACCAAATAATTCTATAACTTTTGCTTCATTCCTGGCAAAACCGAAGGCTTCAAATTCATTTTGCTGTTGAAGTAACTTCTTCATCACCAGGGAACCAGTTCCACCTGTCGCACCCGTAACTAAGACTTTTTTCATCTGTCAATCAAGTTTCTTGGATTTACTCGCGGTAGTTAGATTTATCTACCCAGTAATGCACAATAAACTATTTTCAAGCTAGGGTGAAAGTCTCACACTCCCTCGATGGGTGGTTTTGGGGTCGAATTTATACAGAAACTCGTTTGAATATTCCTAATTAATGCAAAAATATTTATTCAAAGTCCCCAGCTTCGTTTTTCCGATACCGCAATTCAACTTTGTTAGAGGTATAAAAGGTTTACGCTCTTTCCATTTTTCATTACGATTGGCGACAATAACCTTGGCTACTTTTTCTGGTTCAATTCGCCAACCAGAATGACTTTTTTTGATATATTGCAACATTCTACTAATTGTTTCTTCTGAAGCGGTCAACATGTTAACTTCAAAACGCTGCTGAGATTCAATCTCTATCTGTTTGCGTCTTTGCTCGTCTGCGAGAATACACCAGACAAAATCAAGTTTTGCTGTTGTTGCTGCTTCAAAAATATGACTGTTCAATAAAACCTTATATTCATTTTCATCAACTTCTTCAACAATAATTGGTAGAAAGTTACGTTGATTTTGCTTGAGCTTTTCTGCAATGCTTTCAATTAAAATAACATCAGACGTATCCATTGATTCTTGCACTTTAATCTGGTGGAGAGGAAGGCGTAAATACTTACCAACATCGCTAAATTCTTCCATTTCATTATCTCCTAAATGAATTTTATATTGTTAATTTCAGATGATTAACGATAAATAATTAATCTTTATAAGTTAATTTTCGATAAAATTGGGTTGAAAAAAAATTTCGTGAGTCAGTGTGATGTACATTTGGGTTGCGTGAGATTTAGGACGATGAAAAACTACTGGTTTACGAGCAAATTTAGCGATGCTCACATTATCGTAGTGCCTGAGTTTTGTCTGGTAAACCTTAATACCAACTCTATGTGAAGTTGCATATAACTGTAGAATAAAGAATGAAGAAATAAAAGAAGCAAAAGCGAACAATGGGGCGTCCCTTCAAC
>JGI1201J43222_100382_pt1 | contig 10151 bp, 3 predicted proteins | sample MastesBC008_FD_43222 | JGI IMG/M metagenome (IMG submission 43222) | reverse complement strand
TTCCTCCCCCGTCCCAGAGGAGGACAGCATTCTGATACCTTCTGCTCTAATATTCTTTGCTGCATTGCCATCTCTATCATGATGAGTACCGCAACTAGGACAAATCCAAGTCCTTACATCAAGTGGTAACTCTTTGATTTGGTAATGACAATTAGAGCAGGTTTTAGAACTGGGGAACCATCGGTTTATTTCAAGTAAAACCTTACCTTCCTTCTCACACTTATATTCAAGGAAGTTTACAAAGGTTCCCCACCCTGTATCAGATATTGCTTTTGCTAGTTTGTGGTTACGAACCATGCCCTTGACGTTTAGATTTTCGACTACTACAACCTGATTGTTATCAACTATCTTTCTAGACAGTTTGTGTAGAAAGTCTTGGCGGACATTGCTAACCCGTTCATATACCCTAGCTACAGTCTTCATAGCTTTTTTGCGTCTGTTACTGCCTTTCTTCTTTCTCGCAGCAATACGCTGTTTTTTAGCTAATTTATTTTCATACTTAGCTAAATGTTTAGGATTGGCGTATTTAGAAGTTTTCTCGCCGTCGTTGGTAATTGCAAAATCTTTAATTCCCAAATCAATCCCAATCACTTTTCCGTCTGTACTGGGTGCTAGATTATCATCATCGTGCTCCAGTAAAACAGAGGCATAATACTTGCCAGACGGACTTTTACTTACAGTAACTGTTTTGATTTTCCCGTCCAACTCTCGGTGAATTTTGGCTTTAACAACACCCACCTTGCCAGGGAATTTCAAATCATTACCAATTTGTTTTACATTCGCAGGATACTGGATGGATTGACGATGATGTCTTGATTTGAACCTAGGATACTTTGCTCTACCATCAAAAAAGTTTTGGTAAGCACGGCTAAGATTGAGGCTTACAGATTGTAAAACTTGCGAATAGCACTCACTCAACCAAATAGTTTCTTTTTCTTTTTTGAGCTTTGGCAGCATAGAATTTAGTCCAGACTGAGACAGCCCTTTACCAGTCTCCTTGTAAGTCTCTATGCATTTATTCAATCCATAATTCCACCACCAACGAGCGCAACCAAAATGTTGTGCAAGTATTTGAACTTGTTGCTCTGTGGGGTATAGCCTTACCTTGACGGCCTGACGTCTCATCTGCGCTGCGCTTGATGGTGCTGCGCGGATCATCTAAACTTCTCCTAAATTATGACTTCGTCACGCTACGCTATCGACCTCTTACTATCATATACACTTTCCAGTAAGAAAATTCGGAGAAATTATAAAAATATTTGCTACCTCCTTTTTTCAGCTAGTCCAAAACAAGCTACAGTCAGGAGGTGCAAACATTTTTACCACCTTATATCCCGCCACTAATTTGAGTACAAATATAGTGGGGGACTTACGGCGAGTTAGTTAAATTTATTTTTTACCTGAGATTCCATATTTGCAGTTACATCAGGTACAGCGCTACGCGCAAGTCAAAAGTCATTAGCGTAGCGTGTCCGTAGGACATAAGTCATTAGCGCCTAGCGTAGCGTACCGTAGGTATTGCGTGTCCGTAGGACATAAGTTTACTAGTTATGGGTTTGAGCGTCTGCTAACGTCCTAACCTAATTACGTAACGCCATAACACCAATTTCTTAAACTAAAGCTACAGATAATGCATCAAGCGAAAATTATATCGTTTAATTAAATTTTATGAGTATAGCCTAAATAAATGAAATTTTTTCCTGTTCCCCGTTCCTTGTTCCCTAACTTCACCAGAAGACTTTTTTAACAGCAAATCCTATCTAAAAAGGCTGATATTGCACAGAAAAATATAAGCCATTATCCTGCAGTGTATTACCCCTATCCTCAACAGATACTAAAGGTAAACCATAATCTAAACGCAAATTTAGATCGGGTCGAGGCTGCCATAACAATCCTACACCCGTACCAGCAATGATATTAGGATCGGGATTTGAACCCCGATTATTCCAGACTGCAGCGATATCAAAAAAAGGTGCTATTCTCAATTCATTCGAATTAGGTGTAAGAGGAATAAATAATTCTACTGAACCTGTAACAGCATTATCAGTCACCAATTCATTTTGACGGTATCCGCGTACTGTATTAACTCCACCAGCACTGAATTTTTCTAAAGATAATAGAGAATCGGGAGTAAGTTGAGCATTAAGTCTAGAAACCAATATACTTCTCGGGGTCACTTGCTGTACCCATTGGAATTGTCCCAACCAACTAAAAAATCTCCCGTCAGTTCCAGAGTTATTTGTTGTCGCATCAAAAGCGTCTATACCAAAACTAAACTGGGAACGTGCAGCTAATACAGTTTTGGTATTACGTTGTACCCAATCCTGGGAAAAGCGAATTACTGTGACATTTGATTCCCCATCTTCTGCACCTTGCGAAAATGAGAAGGGAATATCATCAAGAATAAAGGTTTGACTGCGGCGTAAATCTAAAGCTAGTCCCAATGCAAATTCACTGTTAGGTGTTAATGTTAAAGGCTGACGGAAATTTAAAGAGTATGTCTGTGCTTCACTTCTAATGTCAATATCTTCAAAATCGTCTTCAATAATTCGGCTATCAGTATTGGTAAACCGAAAGCCAATTTTCCCGTTTTTGGAATTTACAGGAAAAGTATAATTAATATCATAAAGATTGAGCCCTTCAGTAATTCCATATTCACCCCGTAGGGAATCTCCAAAACCTAAAACATTATCATGAACAGCAAAAATACCAGCTTGTAGGGAACCAATACTGGGAGATTGACTATTTCTAGTAAAAACTCCTGCATGAAAAGCAGGTGCTTCCTTAACTATAAGTTTGAGAATATTCTTACCTGGAGTACTACCTGCAGTTAATTCTGCATTGACCTGGCTAATTAAAGGGTCTATTTGTAATAATTGCAGGGCTCTTTCTAAGCGGTTTTTATTTAAAGGGGTGGTGGTTGCTCTCTTGATGCGGGAACGTACATAGTTTGCTCTTAATCTTTTTAATCCAGTGAGTTGAATATCTTCAAGTTCGCCTTCAACTACTTGTATTTTTACCACTCCATCTGTATCGATGATTTGACTTAATAAAAAAGCACCGCTGTTAATATATCCGTTATCAATGTATAACTTTGTGATATCAGAACGTAATTGTAGTAGTTCTTCAAAAGAAACTTGTCTTTTTTCTAATAATTTATTTTTTAGTTCTTCAATTTCTTTTCTTAAAACTGTACTACCTAATATTTCAATTTGTTTTACTGAGAAAGTTTCCTTGAAGACTCCCTCTTCTTCTCTTTTGGGTATCTTTTGATTTTCTGGAGGAATCAATATTGGATCTTGAGGTTCTGGAGTACGGGGAGGAATTGTAGAAGGTTCATCTTCTGGAGGAGAGGTGCGTTCTATCGGATCTGGAGGATCTGGCGGAATATTGATTCCTGGAGGAATATTTGGTTGGGCTAAAATTCGAGATGATAGAATACCTAAAGTAAAAATAGTTGAGCTTGTAATTAATATTAATTTATAAATAGAGTACAGCACTTTTATCCTTCCAAAAAATAGTCAATAATTCAGTTCATTTGGCTCCAAAAAAATATTTCTGATTCAAAATGATTAGTTACACTTTCGGCTTAAAAGTAATTTTCCATTAGGTAATCGGAAAACACCTTGGGGTTCGATAATAGGGTCACCTTTTTTCCAGGGAGGCGATTTCTGATTATTATTGACACTACGCACCTTACCAGTACTATAATTTGAGATATCTGCATTCCCTGGGCTATGGGGAAAACCACCAGAACCTGTAATTAAAAAGGTACTACCGGAATCTTCTGCACGAACAATGCAACTATTCGCAATTAAAGCACCAGTGTCAATTTGGTTTTCGGGTAGTTCGTTGAGACTATTTTGGATAAAGGTAGTATCGGGTATTCCAGTAATATTTCCAGATATTGCACCACTAGCATTAATATCGACGCGGTTATTACCTTCAAGCTGATTAAGGTTAATACTTGCAGAGACAGGACGAAACTGTGAAGAACTGAAAAAACCAGAAGTGTTAAAGATTATATCGCCACCTTGACCTCGATCTGCGAACGAAAAGATATCACTATCACCAAGGGCGATAATTGTATTCGCTGTGAGGTTAATATTTCCACCACCACCCGTACCACTGAAAACATTAGTACGAATATCACTGTCACTAAATAGTTGAATATTCTTTGCAGTAATACTTATTGCACCACCAAAAGATCTAGTTGCGGTTGTAGAAATGTCACTATTGTTAACCAATAGATTCTTGCGGACATCAATTAAAATATTTCCAGCACCACTTTCTTGAAGAGCACTATTACTACTGATACTTGCTCTATTTTCCAATAATACAGAATTACCCTTGATTTGAACATCACCACCTTTTCCTCTTCCTAAGGTGTTTGCTGTTATTTCCCCTCCATCTCGAACAAATAGTTTTCCAGTATTTATAGTTATATCACCTGCATCTTTAGGACTAATCGCTAAGGACGATAAACTACTTTCACGGGTAGTTTGTTCTAAACTAAGCTCCTCAGTAAAAGGAAGATTACCAACAAAAGTAATACCACTACCACTTATTTCGGTCGAATCAGAAGCATTAATCTCCAAATCTCCACCTCTTCCTTGACCAATAGAAGAAGTAGATACTGTACCACCATTACGAATAAATAATTTTTTAGTGTTTATTTTAACTTTACCTGCATCTCCAGTAGACAATATAGAAAAACTAACAATCCCGGTATCAACACCACTTACTTCGACAAAGTCATAAGCTTCAATATCTAAATCTCCACCTTTTCCTCCAGTTCTAATACGTAAAGCGTTGTTTGCAAAACCTGTGCTGGTTGAGACTTCAGCTTTTTCTCGAACCATCAATTTGCGAGTATTAATTTTTAATTTTCCCGCATCCCCAGTACCATTTGTTTTTGTCGTTAAAAGGCTCTGTTCTCCCGAAACTTCAATAGATTCTGTTGCATTTATAGTAATATCTCCTGCTTGTCCTGCTAAAAAATTAGTTGCACTTGAAACTCTACCTCCATTAGTGATATTTAATTTTCCGGTATTGACAATCAAATTTCCACCTGGTGCTGGATTTATCCCTGTAATAGTACTTAAAGAACGACCGGTCTCAGTAACCAAGCTGCTAAAAAATATACTATCTTCGTCTTCTTTCAAAAAGCCAGCAACTTCTACAGAATCTGTCGCGTTAATTGTCAAGTTTCCGGCTTTTCCCTCACCGAATAATCCAGCAGTTGAGGCTGATATTGTTCCTCCGTTAAGAATCCTAAGTTTATCAGTATTAATTGTTAAATCATTTGCATCTGCACCCCCATTAGTCGCAGTAAATAAACCACTTGGGCTACCATTTTCAGTACCGCTAATTTCTACAGATTCAGAAGCATTAATACTCAGAGTTCCACCTTTACCTGTCATAACTTCGCTGAATGTACCTGCTTGTACTTGCGCTCCATCTTTGACAGTTAAACGTTTAGTGTTAATAAGTAGGTTACCACCACTCCCTGAAGCATTTTCTCTGACTTGAATAGCAATTTTACTTAATAAATTATCTGGAATATTTCCCAGTAATCCTTCAAAAAAACTAAAATCGTTTTTATTACTTCCGATAACCTCTACAGACTCAGAAGCATTTATCATAATATTCCCTGTATCTCCACCAGCATCAGTAGAAGCTGAGATTTCTCCACCGTTTCTCAAGCTAACTATTTCTGCTTTAATATTTATATCTCCAGCTTTATTCTCTCCTAAAGTTGTAGTTGAAATTAAACCGCCAAAAGGGAAAAAACCACCTTTTATATCAAGTTTTTTTGTTTCAATATTTAAATTACCAATACTACCAGAAGATTCAACTGCAAGAGAACCGATAACTGAATTATCTACAATAATTGAATCAGTTGTGCGAATAGAAATTTCGCCTCCATCGTTGGGAAGATCCGCACCAGTAGTAATTATAGAACCATCATTTAAAATTAATTGTTGACCTTGAACTTGAATCTTACCACCCCTTGCACTACTCGCACTCACAAAAGCAAGTTCAGATAACTGGATATTTCCAAAATTCTCTATACTATCGTAGTCTAATATCCACTCCTGTTCAGTTTGATTTAGGTTTACTACCCCTGAACCTAATACGCTTCCTATGTCAATCCTTCCCGCTGGTACTATTAAATTCCCTCCCTCAATCATCACATTTCCACCAACCAGTAATAGATTTTGCCCTGTTGGAAGTGAGAAAGACCCTTGAACATTAATCGGATTTATAGACCGATCCGCAATTTGATTAAACAACAAAGCGGAAGGATTAACTGTTAATAACTGAGAAACTGGCTGAGGCTCCCTCGCACTAAACAATCCTCCCTCTCCAAACCGAATAGCATCAGCTGTTGTAGCGACAAATGATCCTTGTACATCTAGACTTGCATTTTCTCCAAATACTATCCCATTAGGGTTAATCAGAAACAAATTAGCTGTACCTGATACTCCCAATTTGCCCAAAATATTTGAAGGATTATTACCAGTGACACGAGAAAATATATTATTTATGCCGTCAGGATTCGCAAAAACAACTCCTTTACCTTCACCAACATTAAATTCTTTAAAACTATGAAATAAATTTGTTCCCCGCAACGCTCCACCATTAATACGCTCATTGAATTCATCAATTGAATTAACAATTGAAATTTCGGAATTTAGAGTCGTATCCGGAACAATTTGAGCCTTAACTCTTTCGACAAAAATTAAGTTTAAGAGGAAATATAGCCAGAATTGGCAGCATAAAAAAACCCAGCTTTTGCTAAGCATTACTGTTATCTCAAACAGGTAATTGTATTTTTAAATGTCAGTAATTCTATCTAGGAGTAAACTATCACGCTCAGAAGATGATTATCTTTATTTTGCAAAAACTTTACATTTAGATGTTACGCAAGACAAAACTTAAATGGAATCGAGGTAAGCAAAAACCAGTTCCGAGGGAAGCATTTAACTTGCAGCCTTAAAGGCATATATCACATTGACTTGACTTTGTGATAACTTTATATAAACTTCATTTTGCTTGCAAAGAACACCGTAAACAGATATATATCAAGTAAAAATAGCAACTTATTTATATTAAGTTTTACAAAAAACTTCACATCATTAGAAACAACTTATGTTTAGGGAATGTTCGAATAATATGCGTCGTTTTCTTGCAGTTTTATTTATTTTTAGTTTGACTTGCAGTCTATGGCTTAGTTATCTTCCTTTACCATTTTCCTATTCAAAATTTTTTCAGATAGTAGTTGCTCAAAGACCTCAAGCAACTCAACAAGTAGAGAAAGGTATTAATTATTATCAAATAGGAAATTACAAAGGCGCAATTCAAGAATGGGATAAGGCTTTAGAAGCCTATCAAAAAACTGGTAATTCAGCGAATATTGCAATTATTAGTGAAAATATTGCTCGAGGATATGGAGCTTTAGGTGAAGGAGAAAAAGCCTTAGAAAAATGGGAAGAGCTAGTAGTTTACTATAAGAATTCTGGGGAAAGAAAATTACTAGGGAGAGCGCTAACAGAACAAGCGCAAGCATATAGTAGCTTGGGTCAGCCTTTGAAAGCTATTGAGATTTTACATGGCTTAGATCGGGTAAGAACTGAAAATATAGAGCTTAAAAAGACAGAGAGTCGAAAAAATACTGCTCTGCAAATTGCGAGGGAGGAGAAAGATAAAAAGGGTGAAGCAGCAGCTTTAGGTAGTTTAGGTGATGCTTATCGTAAGCGAGGTAATTACGATAGAGCAATTGAATGTTTACAACAAGCTTTATCTATTAACGAAGAAACTTACGAACAACCTTTGCTTAATAGTCTGGGTAATACCTACACTGGAAGAGCCCAAAGGTGGAATTTGCGTTCTCAGTCTGCAAATAAACTGGATATTCCTAAGGCTGATGAATTTAAGCAAAATGCTGAAACTGATTATCAAGAAGCGAAGAATAACTTTCAGAAGAGTCTTGAAATTGCTCAAAAAAAGGGCGATAGCTTCGCTCAAATGCGATCGCTATTATCTTTGATTCAGTTAAGTTATACCTCACGAGAGTTTAGAATATTCGACCGAAGTGAAGTAGATCGCAAAATCCAAGAGGCTTTAGTTCTTTTAAAAGATTTACCTAATACACGAAATAAAGTATATGCTGCAGTGGATTTAACCAATCTACCAGCAGTAGATTCTCAGGAAAAAATAACTTCACCTTTAACTCAATGTATTTCACCACGTCGAATCACGGACATACGAGCAAAAAATTTGCTTGAGGATGCGCTCAAAACTGCTGAAGAGATGAATGATAATCGTTCCAAGTCTTTTGCTTTGGGAGCGTTAGGTCATTTTTATGAATGTAATGGTAATAATCAATATGAAACTGCTTTAAGATACACTCGTCAAGCTTTATTAGCAGCGGATCAAAAATTAAAAGCTAGAGATAGCGTGTACTTGTGGGAATGGCAAATTGGTAGAATATTCCGCAAGCAGGGAAAATCTCCTCAAGAAATTGCTGATGCTTACCAACGCGCATATCTAACTTTAGAGGAAATTCGTGGCGATATTCTCAAAGCAGATAAAGATTTACAGTTTGATTTTAGAGACGTAATTGAACCCGTATATCGAGATTTAGCTGAATTAAGGTTAGAGTTAGCATTACAGAATGAGAATAAGTTAAAAGTATCACAAGCAAGAAATCTACAAACTAAACAAGTTAATACCAATAAAACATCTAAAAACAGCCTTAAAACTCAAGAAAATCTAGATAGTGCAATTCAAACTATTGATTCTTTACGGTTAGCAGAATTACAAAACTTCTTTGGTAATGATTGTATTTTAGCGGCAATTAGCAAACAAGCAGTAAATGAATTAGTGGGGGAAGACACTGCTGTTCTTAGCTCGATTGTTGTTGATAAAGGCGTAGCAATATTACTCAGTTTACCTGACGAACGACAAAAAGTTGAATGGGTTGAAGACAACGGTAAAATTATTGAATCTCAAATTATTGAAAGTGAAATTAAGAAATTTCGTGATGGACTTAAAAGAGGACAAAGTCCAATAAAATACAATACCGGTGAAGCAGAAAAACTATATCAGTGGTTTATTGCTCCTTTTAAAAACGATTTAGAAAACAACAACATCAAAACCTTAGTTTTAATTCAAGATGGTATTTTACGTACCATACCAATGGCTGCACTTTACGATAGTAAGAATAAAAAGTATTTAATTGAAGAATATGCTCTTGCTACTACCCCAAGTTTGAAACTAACTGCACCCAAAAAATTGAATACGCAAAAAAATAGTGTCTTAATTTTAGCTTTAACTGAGGAGAGTAGTATTAGTGGTAAGATATATTCCGCCTTATTTAATGTTGAAGAAGAAGTAAGTGAAGTTAAAAATTTATTTCCTCAGTACAAAGATTTTGTAGATGGAGAATTTCAACCATCTAATGTAGAAATAGAACTAGAGCAAAATATTTATCCTATAATTCATATTGCAACTCACGCTCAGTTCGGGACAATCCCGGAAGATACTTTCCTAATTGCTGGAAGAAAAAATGATAATGACCCAGACAACGAAAAACTAACAATTGATGAATTAGAAATAGTACTTCGTAAAGTTAAAGGTGGTTCTCGCGCTATTGAATTGCTCACATTAAGTGCTTGTGAAACAGCTTTTGGTGATGACCGTTCTGCGCTTGGTTTAGCAGGAGTTGCTCTACAGTCAGGAGTCAGAAGTGCTGTTGCTTCCCTATGGACTGTTGCTGATGCATCTACATCAATCTTAGTATCAGAGTTTTATAACAATCTTAAGTCAGGGAAATCTAAAGCTGAGGCTTTACAAGCAGCACAAATAAAGTTGATTAAAGCTAAAGAATACCCGGAAGTTAATAGACAATACGATAATCCTTATTATTGGGCTCCATTTATTCTTATTGGTAATTGGTTATAGCGCTATGCGCAAATAAAAAGTCATTAGCATAGCGTGTCCGTAGGACATAAGTTCAAATTAAAAAGTAAAAACTTGAACATTAAAACTTAAACATTAAAACAGACCGAGCCTCTGGTGACCAAAATTTTACTAGTAATAGATCTGAAGATTCGTCAATTAACCATTACCAATTACCCATTACC
>JGI1201J43222_100383_pt1 | contig 10198 bp, 4 predicted proteins | sample MastesBC008_FD_43222 | JGI IMG/M metagenome (IMG submission 43222) | reverse complement strand
TGGCGGGAGCCACTGCGTTGCGGGGGTTCCCCCCGTTGTAGCATGTGGCGGGAGCCACTGCGTTGCGGGGGTTCCCCCCGTTGTAGCATGTGGCGTGGTTGTAGTTCCCCCAATGAGGATTACTCCTCACAAATAAATTTTATAGTCGATGTTATATTTGACTACAAAATTTACAACTATACTCATAATTAACAGTTAACAAGTTTAATTATAATTATGGATTTGTTACTACTTTGGGGAGTCACTCAGACTGCGGGCTTTGTTTTTAAGCCTATTTTGGAAGATTTAGCAAAAGAGTTGGGAAATATTGCAAAGAATGCAGCTAAGGATTGGGCTAAAGACTTATTTAAAAATCTCTCGACGAATCCCCTTGATTTTTTACACAGAAAAGATATAGATATTGCTGCTGGTAAAGCTTTAAATGCATTTTTGTCACTAGTACAACAGGAGTTGGAATACGCAGAAGTTGAAGATAAAGAATTGCAGCAGTTTATCCAACCATTTAAGATATTTATTTGCGATCGCGATGTTAAAGAGATTTTAGGAAGTGCTTTTGAGTATGAACGGAAAACCTTGGATACCAAGAAATTAGAAAGAAAATGGTATGAGCTAGAGTTACCAGAATTACCAGAGGATTTTGAATGGAAACGAATTGCTAAACCCTATTTCAAAAAAGTAAAAAATATCATCAGAGATTCAGATAAACTCAGGGAAATCCTTGACTCGAAAAATATCGAATCCATTAATAAATATACAAAAGAAACTACTGGAATAATTCCTGATTTCGATTTGCAGCGATATCAAGGAGGAATCAGAAAGCGATACAAAAAATTAAAATTAGAAAGTCTAGATACTAGCGGTTATGCCTATAACGAATTAAAGTTATGGCAAATGTTTATTGTGCAGAATGTTAGGGAAATACATTCAATCTTACCGCAGTTGCACGAAATTCCTAAAGAGCATTTGAGAAGACTGCAAGAAAATCAGCAAGCAGAATCAGGAATTGAAGAAAAAGATTTAGAACATTATAAGAAAAAATATTTTGAACAACCTATACGTTCCATTTTAGAAATAACTAATAATAAACAAAATAATAAGTTTATAGTTATTTTAGGCGATCCAGGTTCTGGCAAATCTACTTTTTTGCAATACTTAGCATTAAGTTGGGCTGAATCACCTTTAAGTAATTTAATTGAACAACCAATCCCACTATTAGTTGAATTACGCATTTATATGCGCCGAAGGGATGATAGGGAGTGTAATAACTTCCTTGAATTTTTCCATAAATGTAGCGGTGTGGTACATCACCTCAATCAACATCAATTACAAACACAGCTACAAGAAGGTAACGTCTTAGTAATGTTTGATGGCTTGGATGAGGTTTTCGATCCTGGTAAACGAGAAGATGTAATTACCGATATTCATCACTTCACAAATGACTATCCTAAAGTGCAGGTTATTGTTACTTCTCGGATTATTGGTTATAAACCCCAAAGATTGCAAGATGCTGAGTTTAAACACTTCATGCTGCAAGATTTGGAAACAGAACAAATTCAAGATTTTATTGAGCGTTGGCATGAGTTAACCTTTAATGATGAAGTAGATAAAATTAGAAAAAAACAAAGATTACTTTCAGGAATTGATAACTCAGCAGCAATTCAAGAGTTAGCGGGAAATCCCTTATTGTTAACAATGATGGCAATTCTCAATCGCAATCAAGAATTACCAAGGGACAGAGCAGAACTTTATAATCAAGCTTCTCGGGTGCTCTTGCATCAGTGGGATGTGGAACGTACTTTAGTTGAAGATAAAAGATTAGATCCCAAAACAATTGATTCTAAAGATAAACAAGCAATGTTGCGTACCGTTGCTTATTTTATGCAAACTAGCGATAAGGGTTTAGCTGGTAATTTAATTAAAGAAAGCGATCTAGAAAAGATTCTCAAAGATTATTTAACAAGTATAGAAGTTGATAAACCTAGATCGGCAGCTAAGTTAATGATTGATAGACTTAGAACCCGTAATTTTATGCTATGTTACCTAGGTGCAGATTATTATGCTTTTGTACATCGGACATTTTTAGAATATTTCTGTGCTTGGGAATTTGTCTGGCAATTTAAAGAAACCCAAACTTTAAGTATTGAAAAATTGAAAATACAGGTGTTTGGTAAACACTGGATGGATGAATCTTGGCACGAAGTTTTACGCTTAATTGCAGGAATGATTGATGCCAAATTTGTGGTGCAAATCATTCAATATTTAATGAAAATATCTGGTGGAGAAAAAGAGAATTTTGTCAATCTGATTTTGGCTGCTGAATGCTTGGCAGAAGTGAGAAATCGCAAGGTAACTATATCTATCGGTAACCAATTATTATCTGAACTTAAAAAATTAATTGACTATGGTGTTTATAAGATATTAATCAATCCCCATGCCGAAGAAAATAATAACAAAATTAGAAAGATTATTACTCAATCAATTAAAGTAATTACTAATACTTGGAAAGATGAACCTGAAACTTTAAGGTGGCTGAAAAAGCTTACTACCACTGATGATTATCGCGTACAACATGTAGCAGTACAAGAATTAGCCCGTGGTTGGAAGGAGCGTCCCGAAACTTTAAGATGGTTGAAAAAACTTACCATGTTGGGTGATACCGATCTCAAACGTGTAGCGATACAAGAATTAGCCCACGGTTGGAAGGAACATCCAGATACTTTTACATGGGTGAAAGATTGCGCTACCACCGATCCTGACCCTGAGGTCAGACGCATAGCGTTAGAGGAAGTCGCTCATGCTTGGAAAGATCATCCTGAGACTCTGATTTGGCTGAAGCAGCGCGCTACCGGTGACGAAAATTGGGGCGTTCGACGTGCAGCAGTTGAAGAGTTAGTCAGTGGTTGGAAGAACGATCCCGAGACTTTATCTATTATTAAGCAGCGCACGCGCCGTCACTAACATGTTTAAGTATTTATGCGGCTTACAAGTCAGTAAGGTACAGTTTAAAAGCTGAAAGTCTATTATCAAAACGATTATACTCCTGATTTCTGACTTCTGTTAGCAAAGCGGTGCGCTATTGCGCACTATTCTGACTCCTGACTCCTGACTCCTGACTCCTGATTCTTTATTCATTCATATTGTGATAAGTTGCAACCGCAGAAGGTGAAATTCGATTTAAATAACGGAATATCCAATACTTAAATATGGTATCCAAAATTACTGGAAAAGTTGCAATAAACAAATATATAAAATCGTGACTAGCAGGTAATCCCCAATGACGAGAAATTCCTTCTAAAACTACTTCCCATCCATGGGGTGAGTGGAAACCAACAAAGATATCTGTAAACAAAATGATAATAAACGCCTTCGCGCTATCACTCAGACCGTAAACTATGTGGTCAAAGAAATCTTTAAGTACCGCTATTGAAGATTTACTAAAGACTAAAAATATCACAAAAGCAGCAACTGAAAACATATCTGCAAAGACATTTTTGATCGCGCTACCACTTTGGCTCTTATACTCATTAGCAATTTCTCTGGCTTTTTCTTTAACTATTTCATTTACTTCATCAACAGAGAAAATCGCTTCATCTTTAATAAAATTCTCAAATATAATTTTTTCTCTATAAGCTCCCAATTCTACTAAAGCTTTTTCCTCCATCTCATAATTTAGAAAAATTTCAGTCTTTTCTGGGGGTCTAAATTTATCTACAATTGGTCCAACAATAATAGCTTTTGACAACTGATGAGTTAGGAGGGGAATAATAATTAGTAATAATAAAAATCTAACAGATACCAAAGTTCTTCTTTGAGACCTGCGAAAATCTTTGACAACATCTTGCTCTGAGTTGGGATTTAACTCTACTTGCAAGCGATTAATCGTACTTAAAATAGAACGGGGTAAAACTCCTGTCGCATCAGCTTTACTTGCGACTTTAGATGATTCCGGCTCTATTAAATCTGAAAGTTCATTTTCTTTGGCGATCGCGGAGTCAAACTTTACTAACTTAGAACGCTTGAGTTTAGATTGTCTTAATAGATCCTCATGGCTGGTATCATCATCAATAGTATTGTACTTGCCGACGATTTCATCAATAAATCTCAACCTTTCTAAAATGAAATCAGGTTCGAGAATTTTGATTTCTTGTTTTTTCAAAGCATTTTGACTGAATTCACTCAAGAAAAAGCGACTAGCCTTAAATTCTGTTAGCCGCATTCTTACTGTTTTGAGATGTTTCTTTAAATCTGACTCAAATAGTTCGACGATACTACGACTGTATTGCGTGGATTCTAGGGCTATTTTTTCGCCATTAAAATAATTATCTTCGATATTTTTAATCTGTAAAGCTGCTTTATAAGCTTCTTCCAGAGAACGTTCTGGAGTTGTTAAGTACCTTTTGTAAGCTGACAAAAGAAAAGAGTAAATTTCTCGTCCCCAATCAGAATTTTTCATCTTAGGTAAATTAGAAGAGCATTGCTCGCTATTTTTTTAACGTACTAATGTACGAGGTATAGTAACAAATTTACAAGGAGATAATTTGTGACTTTTAACTCTCTTTGGGTACTTGGCTCCAGTCGTAGTGGAAAAAGCACTCGCTTAGTAGAAGAATTTTATAGTTGGCTACAATACAATTCAATTTACAATAAGTCATTTGATGCAAGTCAAAAATTGACAAAAAGTAATTACAATGAACAAAAAGAGCTAGATATTGGTCAGTTAGAACCGGGAATTTTAGTATTTTCTGCAAATAATGATAATCGCCAGCAATTAACAGATAAAATTCTGAGCAGAACTCAGGGAAAATATCCATTACGAACTAAAACGCCTTTAGGTTTCTTTCAAGATGAGGTAATTTTATTTTGGCCTTTGTTAACTCAAACATTGAATTTAAAAGCTCAATTCCCAGTCAGGTTACGTCCTGAGACAGAACAGGAATTTGCGACAAAACTTTGGCGTTCCCACTTAGATGATACAACTTTGCGTCGACTGGGCCTTAACGAATATCGTTTGGTTCGACGAATTTTGGATTTATTACAATTAGCAGCTTACAGTCAAGTTCCCTGCAAACAAATAGAAGAAATTATTAGTAAATCTACTGCAACTGATGAAAATACTATCCAATTGGAACCAAACCTAACATCGGAATTATTATTAAACTGGCGTGAATGGTGTTTGGAACGAGGTTTTTTAACTTATGGAATCGTAACTGAACTGTACAACCAGTATTTATTATCCGATCCCATATACCAACAGCAGTTACTTAGGCGTTATCAAGCTGTTTTAGCAGACGATATACAAGATTATCCTGCTTGTATGGGAAATTTATTTGAGTTTCTTTTGGATAATGGGGTTGTGGGAGCTTTCAGTTATAACCACGAAGGTTTAGTACGTTTGGGTTTGGGAGCCGATCCCGAATACATGGCTCAATTAGCAGGACGCTGCAAAGTTGAAACCTTAGAACAAGAAGTTTTTTCCTCATTAGCTCCCAGTTTAACTAAACCAATGCTGGATTTGGTCTTTGAACCCATGACCTTGTCAAGCTTACCCCAGACAGTGCAATCCATCCAAACTACTTCCCGGGCTCAATTATTACGAAAAACTGCTGAAACTATCACTAAAGTCATTGACTCAGGGTCTATTCAACCCCAAGATATTGCCATAATTGCTCCAGGTTTAGATGCGATCGCTCGTTATACTTTAATTGAAATTCTTCACAAACAAGGAATCTGCGTTAATTCCCTCAAGTATCAGCGTCCTTTAATTAGTTCGCCCTTAGTCCGTTCTTTGCTGACAATTTTAGCCCTAGTTTATCCCGGTCTAGGACGTTTAGTAGACAAAAATGATATCGCACAAATGTTGGTAGTTTTAAGTCGCAAACAGGGAAGTATCCCATCTTCTTTCGCAAATAACGAAAATACCGGCTTAACTACTGAAATAGATCCTGTACGTGCTGGCTTAATTGCAGATTACTGTTTTAGACCTCATCCTGAAGTTCCTCAATTATTACCAGTTAATGCATACAATAGATGGGACCGTCTGGGATATGGATCGACCAAAGCCTATGATGAAATATTACAATGGTTGGAACAACAGCGTTCCAATTACCAACAACATCTAATTCCCAGTCCTGTATCTCTTTTATACAGCACCATTGAAAAATTTCTCTCTAACATTGCATACACCGCTTACGAACAATTAGCAGCTTTGCGGGAATTACTAGAAACCGCTCAACATTACTGGGAAATTAATACCCGTATTAAACAAATAGAAGCCTCCCAGAACGAGAATAATTCACCCACCATTAACCTAGGTAATTTAGAAATAGATAATATTGCCCAATTCATTCAACTGCTACGACGCGGTACGATCGCCGCAAATTCTTTTCCTGTTCGTCCGGTGGGACCTGCAGCTAATGCTGTAACTTTGGCAACAATTTATCAATACCGTGCAAGTAGAAGTTTTCATCGCTGGCATTTTTGGCTTGATATAGGTTCTCCTTTGTGGTCAAAGGGAGGTTCTGCAACTTTATTTGGCGCACCCTTATTTCTACAACATCGATTGGGACAACCTTGGACTGCTTTAGATGAAACCGAAGCAGAAGAAAACAGACTACAAATGATTTTAGGAGATTTACTTGCTCGCGTTTCGGAAAAGGTTTACTTGTGTCACAGCGATCTAGCTGTAAATGGACAAGATCAGCTTGGACCTCTCTTACCTTTGGTAAATGCTTGTATTCCGACCGATGTTGCTGTAGTGGGTAGTTATTAGTGATTAATTTGTCAGCTTTATGGAAGGGTTAATTAACGGCTCCATAAAGCTGGGTAAGTTCTCATTACAATGGAATATTAACTTGATATTCAATTGATTCTAATGAGTTTTTCTTGCGAGGTATCACTTTTACTTGTGGAAGGATTGATTAACAGTTTCAATGGTGACTTTTCCTTTTCAAATTGCTGAAGAATAAATCGAGCTACTTCCAGTACTGGTTCATCTTCTTTTTCTACTAAAATTTGGCAGTAATCATATAATGCGACACAAAAACCTTTAATTAAATTTATCTTAATTAATCCTTCATTTAATTTGTAACTAAAATCATTCCAGGGATTGTGTTCTTGATGATTATTAGAGTGTTGACAAAGCTCTACAAAATGCATTGCAGCCAGATATTCAGCTAAGGGATCGAGTGCAAAGCGGATCTTCTTTTGTGCTACATCAGTAGTTTGAATAATACGCAGGCGTTTTTCAAAATAAATTAGACGAAGTTCTGCGTCATCACCTTGAAGAGAAGCTAAAATCTTATCTCTTTGAGCATCTGTTGGTTGAAAAGTTCGTTTTACACATTCCCAAGCAATAACTTTGGCATCTTGTTGAATAGTGGGATTGGTTAACCTGTAGTCACTAAGTACAGTGCGGTTAAGTTCGTTAAGATACCATAGCATTAAGTCAGGAATATTTTCAGATTTCTGTAAAGGTACTTGCTGAACTCCCTCTACTTTAGTTGCAATTAACTGGTCAGCATAGAGTTTTGCTAGCAGGGCGGTAATATTTCGTTCCCCTACCATCTGCGATAAACCACTACAAGCTTGAAAAAACTCTGTATCGGTGAATAATTCACGTTTGTTAGCTTGAGTTAAGTAGGCTTCCATGAATGACGACAGTCTATCTCCTTGAATGCGGAGAGGTTTGAGAGTAGTTTTGGTCACCTTACCAAGGTTTTCCTCTGAGCGAGAGGTAACAACTAAAGCATTGATGGGAAAATCTGGAGACTCAGGTCGAATTGCCTTACGTGTAGTTTCGTTCATCTCCGAAAGATGGTCAACTATTACCAAAATTCGACGTTCTCTGAGGAGACGTTCGAGCAGTTCTTCAGAAACTGGTTCTATTTCATCCGTCAAGTCTTGTAATTGTCCTTGGATTGTATCTATCAAAGCAGCAATAAGAGGTGATTTGCTTAACTTTCCCATCTCAATTTCAATTTCATTTGAAATTTCTAAGTCTTCTTCAATCAATACTGGTAACATTCGGTGTTTGCACAGGAGTTGTGACTTATCATCTGACATCGCCCACTTGGCGATTTGACAAGCAAGACTTGTTTTACCAACTCCCCCTTCACCCTGAATTAGCAAGCAACCTCGTTTTTTGTCAAAGGTTGAACGCAAATGTTCGCTTTTGAGTTCGGCAATAGGTTTGTCTTTATCACGTACCACAGGGATGGAAATGTAAACATTTCTGTCGCTTACTGTATCCTTTTGCTCAAATTCATTTTGTACTGATTTCAGATATTCTTGCACCCAAGCATCCAGTACTCTCGGGCGATATTTCAGTGTTAGTAGTAACCAGTTTAAAGATATCTCTTTATCAATTACAGGCAGTTTGAAATAACCAACAGATTTTAGAGCTTTGTCAATTTTAAGCAACCATAAAGGACGTAGCCAAAAAATCCCAAATAGAGAGATTAGATAAACTCCGAGACCCCATACGGAGGGGTTCTTGATAATCTCATTAATAACTTGATGATGTTGCAACCTCTCAAGACTAGAGCGTAAATTTACTGTATCTGTTTGTATGTAAACACTATTGAAGTTCGATTTTTCTATACTTACTAGAGCTTTTTCTAAATTTGAGATTAGACCGTTTAACTGTTTTGGTTTTATATGGTTGGTTTTGTTTTGCTCTAATTTGACAACAACCCTTGTCAGGGCATCAGTTATATTTGTGAATATATATATATTTATGTTCTTCTCATCTTTTAGAATGTTTGTCATTTTAGTTACAATCATTAAAGATCTTTTATTATTCGTCCTCTTACTACTGCCAATATCTCCTAAAGCTCCGATTACGCTATTTTTCATGGTATTGTTGCGTCCTCTGTTGTAGGCTGCAACAAGTTGGTCAATAGAAGATTCTGCATTAAAACCTATATTTCCTAAGGTGTCAGCAGCATAACTACGTACTCGCCAAGTGGGGTCTTTTAGTGCTTCTGTTAAAACTTCTACAGTCTCTTCTGGATATTGTTTTCGCTTCAGTTGATGCAATTTTTTTGACAAAAGCTTTGCAACCTTTATACGTAGTTTGGTTTCGCTTACATTCGGATTTTTTAATACATCCAGTAGCCAAGGAATTAGATCTGATATTAATTTTTTGTTTTCTTCTGTATAAGTAATTACTTCACCAGCTGATAAACGTACTTGTAAATCTTGTTTTTCATCTTTGAATACATCAATTAATTCTGAAATTGCATGTGTGGCATTAATTGACCCTATTGTAGTGATCGCATTACTCAAAATTTCTGGATCTTGCTCTGTTTTGATCATGTATTTGAGATCGTCTAAAGCATCGTCAGCACCAGTACCGATAGCACTTAAAGCATCCAATGCAGTAATGCGTACCTGTTTTTTTGGATCTTTGAGGTACTTTCGAAGAACATAAATCGCTTCTTTTTTATCTTCAAAGGAGCTATATTGGGAATTGAATTTTTTTAATTCAGTATTAATATTGTCTGATATTTCAGAATTTTCAGGTATTTTACTTGGTTTCTGCTGACTCTTTACAGAAGTGATATTTTGTCCCCAACTAGCATTCCAGAAAAACAAGGGCGACGAAAAAAGGAGCAATAAAATTGCTATCCTAACGGTAAATTTTTGTGTTCTTAAAAACGAAAATCTAAAGCGAGTATTAAAAGACATAGATACATCCCCTCGAAAATTTACAATACTTAAATAAAAAACTATTTCTGAATTATTATGTTATTAACTACACTAAATTTTTGCTTATTCCACAATTTAGGATGATTTAAATTTATTCACAAAATTTTGTCTAATGGACTCACTTTAAGACTGAATTGACACATTTATTTTTGCCTTAAATAGCTTTTTTTTAAGCATAAAAAAGCAAATAAAAATATCAAGTTAATATTTCTCGTTTATTCTCATAATTGATTCTTAATCCTATCAATATTATAGGAACACGCGCTGATATAATATTTTACATTTTGCCGTATAAGTATAGGCTAATTAAAAATATGTGCAATACAGCTATCTTATTTTTATGAGGTAATATTTCTAAATCAATTTTTTTTATTTCTTATGTAGAGAATATAAGTCTTTCAGGATGAGAATTTCCCAAATTCACCGATATTTTAACTTTATGACGTAGTGCTAAGTACGTTAGTAAGAAAAATCATAACTTGTTTGTAAT
>JGI1201J43222_100381_pt1 | contig 10266 bp, 10 predicted proteins | sample MastesBC008_FD_43222 | JGI IMG/M metagenome (IMG submission 43222) | reverse complement strand
CGATAAGTTGAGCGTTCACAAAGCCAGTGCTAGTCTTTGGGGTCATTACAACGAACATAATTATACAAATGTGTATGGAACTATCAAGACTCGNGCATATAGCAAGTCTAAAGCTCACGAAACAACCTCAGGTGTTCGTTAGTAAGGAAACTGATTCCTGAACTGCAAAAGAATCAATTCCTAAACTACAAAACCGATAGGACGCTTTGCTTCAGCGTCCTATCAATTTCTAAACTCAAGTATTAACAACAAACACCCAAATACGAGATAAAACAAGCAAGCAACTTTATAAAGAGAAAAATAATGAAAAAGGTTTTTGCTTTAACTATTCTCACCTCTTTGATTGCAACCCCTGCTTTAGCTGGTGAAACATTTGTTCGTAATGTATGGACAAATAGCAATAGTAGAACAGTAACTGATTTAAATATTGATTCTAAAACCATTTCAAATCGTTACGAAAAGTACACCACTACCGCAGATAAACTTTTCATTGACGGTAGTATCAAACCCGGAAAGATAGATGTCTCCTCCAAAAAATATAAGGATTATACGGTACACAGAGCAACTTCTACACTTGAGGGTAAATTTAACGAAGACATTATTACTAGAGTAGTAGGTAATATCAAAACTTACACAAACGTATACACGGAATCTCACGAAACAACCGCAGGTGTCCGTTAATCAAAATACTTGTCTTTCAAATAGTTTCTAATTCAACTTAAAAGCTTGATGTGATTTAACTTGATGTGATTTAAAGTACTCTAGGGCGGCTAACCGCCCTATTTATTATGAAAGATTCAATTCTCTTATCTCTTGCTATTTTCGGCTGTATTGCTTTTATTTATTCTCATAAAGATTTTTTCTTCAAGCAGTTTCCTCCTTTTTCTGCTAATTCTACATTTAGTTTTTCCAATGGACTTTTTCCCAACCGACGAATTCCTGGTCAAATTCCTACTAAACCAATCCAAACCCAGAACGGAAAGTATAAACCTCAAATTCGACGAGATTTATACAACTCTATATCTGAAGGAATGTCCTATGATGAAGTTCGCTCTATTATTGGCTGGGACGGAGTTTTAATCTATACAAACGAGCTTGATGATGGTGGTAAACAAATTAAAGAAAGAATCTATCAGTGGAACGATCAAGATATTTTTTCATCAAGTGATAACCCTCAAGGAGCAGGTGATTTAAATCCGTATTGGAGTGTAACCCTACAATTTCAAAATGATGCTCTGGTAGGGAAAAGCTTTCATAATTTACAGCAACCTGAATAAAATTTAATTGATGATTTTTGATTAATAGGTTATTGATTGAACAGTATTGATTGAAAATTTGGTTTTATGATTCGTCAATTCCCAGTATCTAAAATTTTACATTTACAAGATTTCACATTTGTTTGAAGCACTAATAAAATAAGCAAAGCGGGATAATGGATAATAAGTAACAAATAATCAATCATGCAAGCATCTTCCATCGATAATACCCAAAAGCTGCAACTATCACCTTTAGATACACCATCCCGTTTGCTGTTGGGACCCGGACCATCAAATGCTCATCCAACTGTGCTCAAAGCCATGAATACTGCTCCTGTTGGACATTTAGATCCGGCTTTTTTGAGATTAATGGATGAGATCCAATCCTTACTGCGCTACACCTGGCAAACAAATAACCCCATGACTATAGCAGTAAGCGGTACGGGTAGTGCAGCAATGGAAGCCACGATCGCAAATGCTGTAGAACCTGGTGACGTGGTATTAATTGGTGTCGCTGGATATTTTGGTAATCGCCTAGTAGACATGGCGGGTAGGTATGGTGCTGATGTCAGAACAATGACCAAGCCTTGGGGTCAAGTATTTAGTTTAGATGAAATTAAGCATCAATTAAATACCCATCGTCCGGCTATATTAGCCTTAGTTAATGCAGAGACTTCCACTGGTGCAAGACAACCATTAGAAGGAGTAGGTGAATTATGTCGGGAAGCTGGTTGCTTATTGCTAGTGGATACTGTTACCAGTTTAGGTGGTGTACCTTTATTTTTAGATGAATGGGGAGTTGATCTGGCTTACAGCTGCTCTCAAAAAGGTTTGGGTTGTCCTCCCGGAGCTTCACCTTTAACAATTAGTCCTCGAGCTATGAGCAAAATCCAACAGCGTCGGACTAAGGTTGCTAACTGGTATTTAGACGCAACGTTATTACAAAAATATTGGGGTCGAGAACGCACTTATCACCATACTGCTCCAATTAATTTATACTATGCTTTACGGGAATCTCTACGTTTAATGGCTGAGGAAGGATTGGAAAACTGCTGGAAGCGCCATCAATTAAATGCCGAATATCTCTGGGATAAATTAGAAGGTTTAGGGCTAAGTCTGCATGTAGAGAAAGATTTCCGTTTACCTACCCTTACCACCGTACGCATTCCTCAAGGCGTTGATGGCAAGGCAATTTCACAAAAATTATTAAACGAATATAATATTGAAATTGGTGGCGGACTGGGAGAACTCAAAGGTCAAGTGTGGCGAGTGGGACTTATGGGTTTCAATAGTCAAAAAGAAAATGTCGACCGACTCATAGAAGTCTTACAGAAAGTTTTACCATAAACATTGGATTTGCTTTCAGAAACAAAAGTGATTAATTTGACTTGTGAGTCAGAAGACTAAATTTCCAATAGCCAATTCTGATTCCCTAACCCAATTTGCAAAAGAAATGATTTTTTCATAGTAAAAATTAATATAATGCTCTTTATGAGCATCTCTCAATCACTTAAAAAATCTCAAAAACGTAACCGTCATCGTGAAAGTGATTGGCGGTTATTTTTGCGACTGGTACCCTATGCCCGTCGCCATCAGAAAACACTGGCACTGTCAATGTTGTTGCTAGTACCTTTAGCAGTGGCAAACGCCTTACAACCAATAATTATTGGGCAAGTTATATCTTTAATTCGCGGTGAAGACAGTGCTTATGAATTTCTGAAAAATTTGCCCTTATTACAAGGCTTAGGGATTTTACAAGGAGTTTTATTATTTACAGTTCTTTTTCGTTTACTATTTCAAGGTTTTCAAGGATTTTTAGTTCAAAAAGTCGGTCAACAAATTACAAACGATATCCGTCGAGATTTATTTCATCACGTTACATCTTTAGCTGTACGTTTTTTCGACAGTACACCTGTAGGTAAATTAATTACCAGACTTACCAGTGATGTGGAAGTTTTGGGAGATGTTTTTTCCACCGGAGCGATCGGTATCGTATCGGATATATTCTCGATGCTGGTAATCATTGGGTTTACTTTTTATACTCAGTGGCAATTAGCTTTGTTATTATTATTAGTTCTTTTACCGGTATCAGCATTAGTAGTTTATTTTCAGTACCAGTATCGTCAGGCTAATTACAAAGCTAGAGAAGAACTTTCGGGGCTAAACTCCACATTACAAGAAAATATTGTTGGCATTAATGTAGTGCAATTATTTCGGCGAGAAAGATTCAACTCGCAATTATTTCACAATGTCAACAAGCGTTATGTTAAACAGGTCGACAGAACTATTTTTTATGATTCGGCGGTATCAGCTACCTTGGAGTGGGTTGCTTTAATTGCAACTACAATTATCCTATGGGCTGGTGGCTGGCTACTTTTAGAAAAACAATTGGATTTTGGTACTATATCAACATTTATTTTCTTTGCTCGTAAGGTATTCGAACCTCTACAGCAATTTGCAGAAAAATTTACAGTTATTCAATCGGGCTTTACAGCGATTGAAAGAGTGAGTGAAATTTTAGATGAACCGATAGAAATTCGCGATTTAGAAAATCCTCGATTTTCCATTTTTGATTCCCAATTGGGGTATGTTGACGAACTGGACAATCACGAACAAGCATCAAGTAATAAACCAAACTTAGGTGAAATTAAGTTTGAAAATGTTTGGTTTGCTTATAAAAATGACGATTATGTAATTAAAAACTTAGACTTTACCATTCACCCTGGCGAGAAGGTAGCATTAGTTGGTCCTACTGGTGCGGGTAAAAGTTCAGTTATTCGCTTGTTATGTCGCCTTTACGAACCCACTAAGGGGCGGATTTTAGTAGATGGTATTGATATTAGGGAAGTACCACAAGCTGAATTAAGGCGATATATGGGAGTAATTCTCCAGGAAGGATTTTTGTTTGCTGGTGATGTAAAAAGTAATATTAGCTTAGGGGATAGTTACAGTATTGAAGAAGTCCAAGAAGCAGCAGCAAAAACGAATGTTGACAAATTTATTGAAAAACTACCCCAAGGTTACGACAGTGAATTACGGGAGAGGGGAACTAATCTTTCCAGTGGAGAAAAACAACTTTTAGCTTTTGCTCGTGCTGCGATTCGCAATCCTCAGATTTTAGTTTTAGATGAAGCTACAGCTAATTTAGATGTGGGGACAGAATGTTTAATTCAAGATGCTTTACAGGAACTTTTGCAAAGTCGTACAGCTATTATCATCGCCCATCGTCTTTCTACTATTCGCAATGTGGATCGAATTTTTGTTTTACAGAGCGGAGAACTGGTCGAAAGGGGAAGTCATGAGGAATTATTAGAGCAGGGAGGAATGTACGCAACCCTCCATAATTTGCAGATGTTGGGGACTTCTGAGCAGAGTAAGCGAATTACTAAAAGTTGATTGGTAGTTGGCAGTTAGTAATCGATAATAAGTAATGTTGTGCGATCCTAATTTTGGATAAGCTTGATTGCTGATGCTCAAATATTCTCCCACCAATGACAGGGGCTAGAAAAATCGTAATAATCATGGTGGGATTAAATACAATAATTTGAGTGTCTTGCAGAGGTTGAGTTGTGGATTCAATTTTAGAAACAGCGAAGAACTTACACGCAGAATTACTAGATTTCATATTGTCCGCAGAAGGCGATCTTGCGACAGCATTGGAAACTTTTAGCGCTGAGCAATTAGCTAAATTTTCCCAATCTCAGTACCAAGGAACATCTCAAAATGAGATGGTAGTTTCTATGTTTATTAATGAGGGTGTGGTAAATGACAAAACACCGTTAGATATTTTCCTTGCTGAGCACCCAGAATTATCTGATGTCCAAAATCAACTACTTCAAAATTGGCGACGGAGTTTTATTGGCTTATTTGCTGTAACCCAAATTATATCTGATGGTTTTGAGTTAATGAACTGGATGACTGGTAAAAATTATACTCTCAAACCCAAGGATGAATCGGAAATACAGCAACTCGCAAGGGTTAAAGATGGTGAAATTTTACTGACTCGTATTTCTCCTGTCACAGAAAGTTATTGGATGTTTTCTGGTCCAATCACATTAATGGGTAAATTGGGTAAACCCAAGCTATCGGTAGCGATCGGGAATTTTAAACAGCATTATAAAAATCATCTGTACGGCGATGCTCCAGAAATGCTAGAAGAAGCATGGTTATCAGTAGAACGATATCATGAATCATTTACTGACTTCTTCAACAGCGATGAAGTGACTTTACCTGGATACAAATTAGAAAAAAAATTAGCAGAATTTCAAGATATGGTCGCGCAAAGTCAGTTAGAATCTGCAGGAATTGACAGTTCTAAATCCCTATCCCAATTAGCTCAAGAAGCAGGAGTCTCCCAAGAGGAAATTCAAGACACTGCAGAATCAATTGGTATTGATGGTAAAACAGCAGCAAAATTATTCGATAGTAACAATAGTGCAAAAATGGTTTTGCCAAAAGTCGAATTACCAAACCATCTAAAAAAATCAGAACAAGTAACTGTCATTAATCATCCTCGTTGGGGACAAGTATTTTTAGCAAATCATGCAAAACTTAAGATTTTCTTAACAGAATCAGACGGTCAAAATAATCCTGATTTGGAAAAATTGATAAGAGAATATTTAGAATCCCCAGAAATTAATACAGCTATTTGGCAACGTCTTAAGAATGAATACCCAGAGCAATTAGAAAATATTTTGCAAGTAGTATTAAAACGCCCAGAGTTTAATATAAAATCTGATTTAGAAGATTTGTTAAGGCAATTTGATAAAACCGAACAACCTGAATTACCAGAAATTGCTAGCGTACCCATACATTTACATAATTTATTTCAAGAAGCATTAAGAGAAGTTAATAAAAAACAGAAATCAAAAGGTAAAGGTAAGGGTAAATCAAAAGCGGGTTTTGGCTTCAAATCTTAATGAAATAGCTTGGAATATAAGTTTATCTATCTCTAGAATAGTAATTTTGTTTCTAATTGTAGAGATAAACTTCGTCCAAAATTGCTATTCTAGTTTATAGTTAACTACTTGATTATCAAAAATTACATCTTCTATAATCAAAAATGTTAGAGCGTCAAATTTCGGTTTTACTACTAAGCAACCGTTGATAGTATTTTGTTCGCGATTTTGTATTAAATTACCTATCACTAGAAACAAAGAAGAACATTAATTTAGGGAGAAAAATATGAATATTATTGCTTGGGTCATTTTAGGTCTGATTGCTGGAGCAATCGGTAAAGCAATTTACCCCGGACATCAAGGTGGCGGAATTCTTGCAACCATGCTTTTAGGGATTGTGGGAGCCTTTTTGGGTGGTAGTTTAATGACTTTATTAACTACGGGACAACTCACGTTAACAGCAGCGACTTTAAGTATTCCAGGAATTGTTGTTGCAGTTATTGGAGCAATGCTTGCAATCTTCTTGTGGGGATTAATGACTAAAAGCAACGCTTAAGAGATTGCATATATAACCTTCAAGTATAAAGTTCTCTCTGAGTCCACATAGCTGATAAAAACACAGATGAGATCTGTAAAGACGTAGCATGCTACGTCTTTACAAACAGTTTTTGCTGCAAAAGAATAGTAAGCAATGGTGGCTATTGCAGTTAAAGGTCGATAACCACTCTAGATGACTTCGGTTTACAAACGCAAATTAGGACAGAACCTTCATCTGGAGTTCCAGTTGGAGGCTCTTCATATTCAACTTCCCCTTCATTAAGAGCACACATACAAGTTAGGCAAATACCTTGACGACAACTGTAATCAGCATCAATTCCATTAGCTTCAGCAAATTCCAAAATACTACCATCACTATCCTGCCAATTTAGGGTTTTACCAGATTTGGCAAAAACTATCTCTGCACTACGCTCATTTCCACTATTCTGTACATTTGTATCTTTAGTTGTTACGTTTGTTTTCGCACCTCCTCCAAAAGACTCAAAGAAAACTTTACCTTCTGGTACACCCCATTCCTTAAGTCCTTCCCTTAAAGATTGTAAAAATGGCGGAGAACCGCATAAAAAATATTCTGCATCTTGGGAACCACAAATTTTTTCTATCTCTGGAGCTACGGACTGTTTAAGCAACTCCGCATTAACGTAACCCACACTTTGGTATTTACCATTATCTTCTGGTTGGGGTCGACTGTAGCGAAAATGAACCTGGAGATTAGGATATTGTTGGGCGATCGCCTTGATTTCATTTTCAAAAGCATGAAACTTACCATTTCTCGCACCATGGACAAACCAGAGATGTCGCGTGGAGTTAAAATTTTTGCAAGCCTTCGCCATGCTCATCATTGGAGTGATTCCAACTCCATTACTGATCAGTACTGCAGGTAAAGATTTATTAAGATCCAAGAAAAACTTACCCGCAGGTGGTTTTGCTGGAATTATAGTACCTTCCTGAACCTGATCGTGCATAAAACTGGAAGCTAAACCGGGGGGTAAATCGGAATTTTTGGGTGCTCCCTCTCGTTTAATAGAGAGGCGATAATAGGTACCGCTTTCTGAATAATCGGAAAGGGAGTAAGTACGAATTACAGGTTTATCTTTTTCGGGTATATCTAATTTAATCGTCAGGAATTGACCGGGTTTAAAGCCGGGTATGCTACCTCCATCTTGAGGTTTAAGATAGAAGGAGGTAATTTCTTCACTTTCCCTAACTTTGCGAATCACTACAAAATTACGCCAGTCTTGCCAACCTGCAGTATTTGTAACCTGCTTTTCCTCGCTTGAGACTCGATTAGGTGTTTGATTCGTTCGGGTAGAATTAGTTTTACTTGTGGTCACTAAACCAAATATAGCACCGCACCCGGCAGCTAACAGGGAACCGTAAACACCTACTGTGTGAACAGATTCATCTTTAGGCTTGGTAAAACCAATTAATACAGCGGATGTAATTATTACTGCGGAAAAAGCTGCTGTTGCACCTGCAATACTTCTAGTTAAAGGACTTTGGATTTTTCCTAGACTGTCAAGCATGATATCCCAGAAAAAGCAACGATCCAGCTCAATTTACCATTTAGTATCAAAAAAATATGTTACAGTGCGTTACTTAGTGAGAGTATGATGCTAACAGTATCAAGTTAACGGTATCAATTTGTAACAACCACTCAATGCCAATAATTTTAATGCGACATATGGAAGTCATTGGGGTACTACGACTTATATTTACGGATCCTGAATAGCAAGTATATTAATTGAGCGTTCGCAACTAACTTAACAAAGATAAACGTTTAGATACTCTTTCTGTAGCTGCTAAATTTACTGATAATAGTTCTCCTGCAAATTGTTTGATTTTTCCAACTAAAACCGTACCTGCTGTTTCTGGAGAACCTGTATTAAAAGGAGGTGCGGGATTATATTCCAATATTAACTGCAATCTTTTTGCTGTATCTTCATCATAAAGTTGAGCAGCAATTACTAAAGCAAAATCAATACCTGCTGTAATTCCACCACCTGTAATCCTGTTGCGATCAATTACAACTCTTTCGGTAGATACTTCAACTCCCAACATTTTAAGGTAGTCCCGAAAAAGCCAGTGACAGGCGGCTCGATATCCTTGTAATAATCCTGCTGCGGCTAAAATCATTGAACCAGTACAGACAGATGTAATATATTTTGCATCCTTCGCTTGGGAACGCAAAAATTTTAACACTTGCTCATCCTCCATCATCTCTACTTGTCCCCTACCACCAGGTACGCAAATAACATCGAGTCGGGGACAATCATCAAAAGTAGTACTGGGTAAAATTTTCAATCCTTCAGAACTTATCACCGTTTCTAAAGATTTCCAGATTAGGTGAATCACAGTATTGGGAAAAAAAGCAAAAACCTGATGTGGTCCAGTTAGATCGAGCTGTGTCATACCGGGATACATTACTAAACCGATATGATATTTCACTTCATCATTCATCTTTAAATTACTCTTAACATTGCTTTACACACTATGCTAGAAGTAACAATACAGCTTGAATAGTACCCAAACGGGTAGATTAAATCTATTTTTCGTACACATCTTCTAATGGTAGCTAAATCTCTTCACACCTTATTCCATAAGTTAGCGGTCGCAGAAGACGAGCATCAACTAAGAATGAATTATATGGATACAGTTGGCGAACACTTCGGCGCACAGCGTTGGGGTATACATATGCTAGATCGGCATTTCCGCTCCAGAGCAGTTGATATCCAAGGAATATCCAAAGTAGAGAAATTTTTGGAGCTTTATGAAAAAGTCGGGCGTGCAGTGGATCCAGTAATGCGCTATGTGATGGAATATCATGCTCCCGCCCATGAGAAAATGATCTTACCTCCTGACGGTTGGAAACAATCGCTGCTATATCAAAATTGTTGCGGTTACTACGACCACGAGCATATTATGACTGGTCCCATTGTTGGTGATGGTCAGTTAATTGGTGCACTTCATTTTGCTCGGGTTGGTGATACTAAACCATTTACTCACCAAGATATTATCGAACTCAGTGCAGTCTGTATTCACATGTCAGCTTGTCTTGCGAAGATCCAAACACAACGGACAAAACTTGATTCTTTCCTAATTAGTCACCTCACATCAAGGGAAATACAAATCGCTGAACTTGTAGCTCAAGGACTTACCAATAAAGAAATAGCTCGCAAACTTTGGATATCTCCTAATTCTGTAAAACAAGCATTGAAACGAATGTTTCGTAAATTAGAAGTATCAACCGTTCATAGAAATCTATACAAAACTACTCAAAAGTAATCAATAATAGTCTTCTATATTTGTAGCCGAGTCCAAAGATCCAGAGCTACAGGGATAAACGGCAATCCCTCTATTCCCTCAAAAACATCGGGAATTACTTTACGTATAATATTCATACTCCCATTAGTATCTGCATTGATTAGCTTACCAGTGGCGGTTTGATATAGTCCTCTTTGAATGCGTTTACCACTAAATTTATATTTAGTATTTGGACTATATTTTGGTAATTTGTCTCCATCTAGAGCACTAGCTTTACTGGTGTAACTTTC
>JGI1201J43222_100379_pt1 | contig 10329 bp, 10 predicted proteins | sample MastesBC008_FD_43222 | JGI IMG/M metagenome (IMG submission 43222) | reverse complement strand
GCGCTTTAGCGCTAAAGCGCTATTACAAACAAGCTATGATTTTTCTTACTAATGTACTTGGTTGGGTACAAGATTCACATTGAACAAATAAACAAGGCTGACGGCTTGAATAAATATTCAAGTACCAATTTGGAAAAATAATGAGACAAATATATTTTGCAGAGACCTTGCACGCAAGGTCTCTACAGAAGGATCTGTTGCAATGATTTATTGAATCGGTGTAACAAAGAAAATGCCAAAATATAGATTCTCCCATACTTTATATTGATTTATTGTGCGGTGCATGAAGACTAAAGTCGCGAGCACAGGCTGAAAATAGAATATTTAAATCTATGAGAAGTCCCCATTGAAAACTGTAAAACTGAAAACTTTAGGGGTATAAGTTTTAATTTTACAGAATATATATGTAAATTATCGCCAAAAAAATACACATTTTGTAGAGATTCATAATAAATTAAGATATAGGCGTTAAAAATTATTTCTAACCTCTTATCTTTAGTTCTAGATCGAAATGCGTTTTTCGGTTCCAGAACTATACGTTTTATCGGGCGACGAATTGGGTAAAAAAAACCAGACATTTCAGTAACTGATACTTGGTGGCAAGTATTACTTTACTCTTGAAGATGTCATCTCAACGTTGCCCTAATTTACAGGTAAAATGATTCATAGGGACTATGGATAAACCTATTTTTTCAAGATATGATTGGGATACTATAAAGCCAAATACTTACAGGCAGAGGGATTGAATGCATCATATTAAATGATGCTTAATAACAGTCATATTAATGTTTGCGTAACATTAGAACTGATTTTTTTTCTGCTAACATCAGGGCAAACGTATTATAAGGAACCAGTAAGAGAGGAAAATATCCAACCTTCGCGATATTATGATGACATGGAAAAGAAAGATGTATTCAAAGTTCTCGCTAATGAAACAAGACTTCAGATACTTCAATGGTTAAAGAATCCCGAAGTCCATTTTCCATCACAAGGGATAGATACGGCTAGAGTTGGTGTTTGCGTTGGTGACATTCAGAAAAAAACTGGTTTGGCTCAGTCCACAGTTTCTCATTATTTATCCATGCTCGAAACAGCAGGTTTGGTAATCTCAACCCGTCAAGGGCAGTCAACTTACTATCGCCGGAATGAGGAAGCTTTTTCAGAGTTTGCATCTGTAGTCGCCAATGAGCTATAATCCTTAAGGACTAACTCGTTCAAGACATAATTTAGCTTTAATCATAATTAGCCTGATACATATCTCATTACTTGATGTATTTTTGTAAAATTTTGTATATAAATCATTAAATATCTCTATGGCATGTATTTAAGTGTTAGACTTAGATAGTATTTTGCTAAGTCTGCTTAGGGGTAAACTTTATTGGTTTTTGTTGATCGTAGCTTCAAACCGTTTATATCGATTTATTTCGATATTTCTAAATTTTGTACGGTCGTGAAGCGTTGGCGTAGCAGAAAACCCAAGTTTGAATATGGAGAATTGAAAATGCTGGCAACCTGTTTGGTTTTATTAGTTATCGGGATTGGCTCTATCTGGGGAGGATTAAAGCTCCAAGACGAGATTCTTCGAATTGCAGCGATAGTAAGTGGATCGATATTGTCAATATTAGGGTTTATTTTAGCCCCTTCTTTGTTGAAGTTTTTCCTTATATTTCCTTTGATTGTGCTTGTCATGAAAATGGATAAATTTGATGCCGCACAACAGAAGTTCTAGTATACAAAAAATATTAATTGAAAAGGAGTGGAATTAATCCCATAGACTATACCTATTAGCAGAGACTCTTTGTTATGGGGAGTTTTTTAAGCCATTGCACCCTTTGAAGATGACTTTAGCAAAACAAAAAACAGAAAATCTGGATATCTGCAGGTAAAAAAGATATTACAGACAGCTTTAGCATAGCCTAATTTTCAAATTAAAGGCATTTTAAATGTGCAGAGACGTTATGGCGTAACGTCTCTGCATATTTTTTGAATTTAAATTTTATGTTTACTATGCAGATGCTACTTTTGGCAAACGAAACCAAAAACAAGAACCACCTTGCGGACGAGGAGAATAACCAATTTTACCTCCCCAACGCTCAATTGTAATTCGACAAAAATAGAGTCCTAAACCAGATTTACCCGATTTATCTTTTCCTTGATAAAACTTTTTAAATAAACTGTGAGTTAATTCTGAGGGAACACCAGATCCTTCATCCTCTATAGTCACAACAATATATTGTTGATCTTGTTGTAAACTAACAATTACAGTAGAATCTGGATAACTATAGCGAAAAGCATTCTCTAACAAGTTTGAAATCACTCTTTCCAAACGAGAACGATCGCCAACTACTTTCCAATTAATGTTTAAGTCGATATTAGCTGCTAGCTGAATGTTGATTTTATTAAGTGCAAAAGTTGGGGCTAATAGTTCAATTATCTCCTGAGTAGTTGTGAGTACATCTGGTGCATGAATCGGATCGGTGTAGAATTGTTCTTGAGAGCTAACTTCCGAAGAAAAAGCATTAAGTATTTCCCTAAGGAGCATTTCCTGCTTAATAGATTGTTTTCTCCCTGCTTCTAAGTGCTCTTTCCCTTTTGGCGTTAAATTTTCTAATTCTAAAAGCGCTAAACAACAATTAATCCCACTTAGTTGACCAGCTACATCATGAATTAAGCAATGAATTAATATCTCTTTTTTTTGGTTCTCTTTAATAAATTGTTGATAGTTAAGTTGATTTTCCCTAGCTTTTTGAATGAACGATTGTTTTTCTTGGTAAGTATCTTCAAGTAATTCAACTAATAATATTTTGCGTTGCTCGCTCGCTTCGTGCATCTCCTGTGGGGATATCACAATTGCAGATGCTTCTAAATAGCATTCCGTTCCGAGTAAATCTTGCTGAATCCAAAAGCCAGATTTAAGTGGTCGATTGTGAGGATTTAACCAAAACTCTTCAGCATCAATTAAAAAATTTTCTAAAAAAGGAAATTCTTCTTGAGGAATAAATATTTTTTTGCCAATATTTATATTGCGTTCGCAGAAGCGGGTTAACCAATTTGGTACATTTCCAGTAACTTTAAATAAGCCAATATCTAGTCTCTCTAACACTAGAATATTTAAGGCGGCTAAAATGTCAGTTGTAATCGAATTTGTCATAGTTATTTCATGCCGCAATTGTAGGATCGGAGCATTATGATATTTGTACTGATTTTGAGCGTAGAGAGGTTAATTAATAACTATAATTTATGTGTGCTTTAATATTTTAGGTGTGCCTTAATATTCTACGAAAATTTTCTTCGATTAACTTGGAATTATTAATCTGCTGCTGAATTCTTCTTACATGATTTTCATCCCACATAGCATCTAAAAATAACACCCAATCCCCCTGTGCAGAGGGGAAAAGATGTACATCTGCACAAATTCCCTTCTCAGTTTTCACACAGGGTAAGAATAAAGGGAAATCATCTAAAGGTAACAACCCTTCTAAAAAAAATACTTGTTGACCGATATCTTTTCCCCATTGTAAATCTGTGATTCCATAAACTGATAATTGTCCTCCCCAATCAGATAAGCAAGCTTCCTTATTAGTTAAAAGATAAGCAAGCGAGCGATTTTTGATCGTAAAATTAATGATATAATCTGTAATATCCGTGGGGATTTCTATCATTTATTCCTCCAACATTTTCTGTGCCAATGTTTGAAAAATATCTTCAACTCCCAGACCATTTTTAGCACTGGTCTCGATCGCAGTCCATCCCTTTTGAGTTAAACTACTTACTTCGTCTCGATCTATTTCCCACTCATCTTGCAAATCAGATTTATTGAGTACGAGAATAAATGGTTTTTTACCAATTGTTGCTTCTACTCTTTGCTGTAAATCTAAAGCTTTTTCTAAAGTCTGATTGCGGGTACCATCAACAACAACAAGATATCCAGATGAACCTCGCAGGTAAGAAAGTCTGAGTTTTTGAAAATCATCTTCTCCATAAAGGTCCCAAATAATCAAATTGAGATCCCGACCTTGAATATTCAATAATTTTTTATCTATTTTTACACCTACAGTTGTGAGATATTTTTCTGAAAAAATACTATAAACAAACCGCGAAACTAAACTAGTTTTACCTGTTGCAAATGCACCAACCATGCAAATTTTTTTCTGGAGCATATGGCATACTCCTTTATTCTTTGGGAACCGTAATAGACACTTTAAAGGATACCCTTATATTTGCTTTTTCCATATCTTTCTGTGTATTTATTTTTATAGATTGATTTTTTAGAGGTCGGGCTGAACCAACACCAATTGCGCGAATCTGACGAATTTTAATTTCTTGATCATCAAGATATCTGAGAATTTTTTTCGCTCTATTTTCACTGAGAATAATATTTGTTTTTTCATCTCCTTTTGTATTAGCATGTCCAATTATCCGAATGCGTGCTGTACGATTTAAGTTTTGAGATGTAGTGAATAGTTTTTGGAAATCAAGTTTGAGTTTTTCTAGTTTCTTACCCTGATTTGGTAATAAATTGGTCGTTCCTTCTTCAAATAGAATCTTTGTTTTTTCGATATTTCGTTTGGATGAATTTAATTGATTGAGTTCGCTAGAAATAAGATTTACATCGTCAAGTTTATTTATTCCAGGAATAAAACGCCATAGTTGTCTCAACTTTAAAATCCATTCATGTGATGCTGAACCTTTCGCTTGAAGCAAGCCATTTTCGTTGACTTGTAAAGACGTTGTGTCTGGTGGTTCGAGTATTTTTTTTGCTCTTCGGGTCATTAATTCTGCTTCAAGGGATTGGTAAGCTTTCAATTGAAAAATAACTTCTTTGGGAGCAAAATTTGCTTTTTGGAGTAAAGTTTGAGGTTCCACTGCTAATGGGTCGCGCATTCCTGAGACTATAAATTTACCACCCTGCCGTTCGCTTTTTATAACTACAATACCTGGTTGCTTGTTCAATTCTGTAATTAGAGAGTTTCGACGAACTAGATCTATAACTGCAAAAAAGCTGAAAGTTCCCAAAATTGCTGCTATTATCCCTAGAAATATCCAAGCATAAGTATATTTTTTTTTGCTTTCAGATTTGTAGTGAGACTTCAGACAAGCTTCTAAATAAGGTTTACTTGTAATAAAAGTATCGGTTTCACCATCAAAGTCATTTAACTCATCTGCGAACTTGAGATGGATTTTTTCTATAGCTTCCTGAAACACACAACGCAATTCCTGTGGTGTGTTACCCCGCATTACTCCTGCAACGAAACCCAATGGACCTTCTTCGATCCAGATATTGAGATCTCCTAATTTTAGCGATTGTAACCCATCTCCCCGAGCAACATTAAAGGAATCTTGAACAAAGTCTTCTATTGCTGTTAGCATAGCCGACACAAGTTCTGGGTCCTGGGTTGCTACCTGTGGAGCTACTACATGTTGCAATAGTAAACCCGTTTGTTTGTGAATTAGGAATACTTGTTCTACCTGAAATATTAAAGTCCGCAGCAAAACAATTTCTGCAAATGACTTACCAGTACGTTTTGCTTCCCACCTCCACTTAAAACTTTCCGGAGATAAACTATGCTCCAAGGTTTGATTTAAAGATTGAATCATCTCTTCCAAAGCCGTTGCAATCGCTTTGCGGGTAGCTGGAGCAATAATTGGGAAAATAACTTCGGAAAGGGTGTTAATATCTTGCTTTACCGAACCTTGGATCGCATCTTCAACCGTGCGTATCATTGCTTCTCCTAGTTGTCGATCCTGCTTAGACCGCAATACTACTGCTTCTGGAAGCAACTTGCTCACATCTTCTGGTTGAATTTCGGGGTTTTCGAGTCTTTTGTACAAATTATTCAGTTTGGATTGTTCGATCCCCAAGAGCAAAAGCCGAAGTTCGTTAAGTTCGTCACTATCTAAGTCATGATGATTATTTGGAGACTTTTTCCCCAACTCATTCATCGAATAGTCACTCACCACTTAACCCCCTGATTTGCCAAGCTTTTCTAGTCACCTTGTATTCTGTATGTTTCAAAAATATTACGATAATATTGCAGTGTTGAAATATTTATGCATAGTAATTATGCACGTAAACAGCGTAAGCGTATAAAGAAGATAGGCATTTAAGAAACAAAATTTAAGAAACGAGCATTATTTCACTTAAGCAGTTATTTTTGTGAATTTAATTGAATCGCAAGTTCTGCAAATAAAGCTGCTAAAGTATTCCGATCAGTTTTTTGATTGCGCAATTCTTGGTTTTCTCTTTGTAACAAATTCAAAATTTCTTCATATTTTTCCCGAATATCATCTTGAAGAGTCTTAGATTGTTGAAGAATCTGTTCGCGCAATTCTCTCTGATTACTAGCAGTTTCTTCATCAAATTGTGTCAATTTATTTTCTAAAGCATTAGTAATATTTTTATATTCTTCGTTTAATCCATTTAATGCTATTTCCCGTTCATTTTGTTCTGTTTTTAATCTTTGTGCGATCGAGTCAATTTCTTGTTTTATATATGCTTCTAGGGCATCGAGACGTTTATGGGATTCAGAACGCAATCTCAGACATTCTCTTTCTATTTTTTCTTCCATGCGAGCAAATCTTTGCTCTACATCCTGTAACTGTTTACCAAATAAAATATCTCTAACTCTAGCTAAATTATTGTTGTCGCTAATAGTTGAATCTTTCAATTCGGACTTTTGATTATCCGAAATTAATTCTGCTAATTGTGGAGTTAGATTATTGGTAGTACTTAGTTGAATTTCTGGAGGGTTCATAATTATGTATTCCTTTGTAATTTAAATAGGTTGTAAAGTGCTTCCATTAAATATCTTAGCAAGCTCTTAATCTAAGAGTAAAATAACACCCAAATATCACTTTCTAAGGTATAAAGTTAACTAATTACAATAGATATCATTTTCCCCAAGAATAAAATTAAAAGATTTAAATAAGAAATTCTAAAGTAAAGAATTACCTGAAAATATTTATCCTGGTGAAAAGTTGATTGGTTGAAATAGATGCTCTAATTTTATTAAATTTATTCAACAATAAATTTTAATCAAGATAGTAATACACCTACTGAAGCAATAGGTATAATTTATTGCCATGTAGTTCGCGGTACCAAATAAAGGAAGTAGTGGTACCAGTGCATCCCAATAAATTTCGACATGATTGCGTTACACCTTGATATTACCGTAAAATCCTATTAAGTCCTCTGCCACAGTATTGACTTTTTGTATACTGACGACTAAATAATATTAATGACCTTGAAGATTGTTACACTTTCTTGCTAGGAGTGAATTGGGAACATATTCAGAGAATTTATATTTAGCAGTATTTTTTTATTTTATTGAAAATTATTTATTGAAAATTATATAAAAATAACAATTCTAATTTTTGAAAAAAGAATAATTAGCGGCACTCAAAACTTAGCAGAACCAAGAACAGGGAATAAAATTGTTTGGGTTTAAAATGTAGTGCTATGTGTGTCGGTGCGGACGCTAGTCTAAAGTCCAGTAAAATAACTTAAAACTTATAAGAGTGCTAATGGCAAATATCCGTTACGCCACAATTAACGACCTCGCTGTAATTGTGAAAATTTACAATGCTTCTATCCCGAGTCGTATGGCTACAGCTGATTTAAAGCCAGTTTCTGTTAACAGTCGTCGTGGTTGGTTTGAGTTACATTCACCAACCAAACACCCTATTTGGGTTATAGAAGTTAATGATATGGTTGCTGGGTGGTTAAGTTTTCAGTCATTTTATGGGCGTTCTGCCTATGATGGTACAGCAGAAATTAGTATTTATATCGCTTCAGAATATCATCGTCAAGGCTTAGCAAAGCAGCTATTAGCGAAAGCAGTTAAGTATAGTCCCAACTTGGGCTTACAAAATCTCCTTGCTTTTATTTTTGGTCATAATCATCCAAGCTTGAATTTATTCGCACAATTTGGCTTTCAAACTTGGGGAAGATTACCGGGAATTGCATTGATGAACGGTATTGAATATGACTTGGTAATTCTAGGTTTGCGAGTTGAATCCTAATCTTTAAGCTTGAGGTGATTCGGGAAATTTGCCTGTCCTCCTGTTTACTCACTATAAGTTGTGAAAATAACAATTAGCGTATAAAATATGTTGTTTACTTTATTACTCTGAAGTACGTAGTTTACAGCGCTCAGGAGGTTGCTAGATGAACATCAAGAAAATATTCATGCTTTCACTGCTGGGTATTGGGACTTTTACCGTAGCATGTAGATCTACTAACGATGTTCGTAAAAGTGCTGTAAAAAGTGGAACCAGTACCCAAGCAACTACTCAAACTGATAATGAAGCTTTGGTTTCAAATTGGCAACCAGAAAAGAGAATTGAATTTATAATCATGGCTGGTAAGGGTGGTGGGGCTGATAAGATGGCTCGATTCATGGGAAAAATTATTGAGGACAATAACTTATCGTCTCAACAGTTTGTCCCTATTAATAAACCAAATAATTCCGGTGCTGAAGCTTTACAGTACTTGCAAAATGCAGAGGACAAGAACCATACTATTTTAGTGACTCTTAATAGTTTTTATACTACTCCTTTACGTAATCCAGAACTGGGTATTGATATTTATAGTTTTACTCCTATTGCTCGCATGGCGGAAGATTCTTTTGTTTTGTGGGTTCACAAAGATAGTGGAATCAATAATTTAGAAGAGTTTGTAAAAGCAGCAAAAACAGCTGGTGAAAAATGGCAGATGGCTGGTACTGGTAGAGGACAAGAGGATCAAATCATTACTAATTTCTTAAATAGTAGCTACGATTTGAATATTAGCTATCTACCTTTTAAAGGGGGTGGTACTGTTGCAAAACAGTTAGCGAGCAAACAAGTAAATTCGACGGTGAATAACCCCTCTGAAGCTTTGAGTTTTTACGAAAAAGGTATTTTCACCCCACTTGCTGTTTTTACTGCAGAGCGCTTAGCTAGATTTCCTGATACGCCAAATTTTCAGGAAAAGGATCAAGATTTTGATTATGACATGCAGCGCAGTATAGTTGGTCCTCCAGGGATGAGTAAAGAAACTGAAATTTATTACCGAAACTTGTTCAAGAAAGTATATGAATCTCCAGAATGGCAAAAGTATATGAATGATAAAAGTCTCAAAGGTAATATCATTTTTGGTGATTACCTGAAAAGCTACTGGAAATTTCAAGAAGAGAAGCACAAGCAGTTACTGAAGAAAGCAGGGGAAATTAAATAGAAAATAAAAGGTGTTGGTTGCATCATTGTGGCATTAATTCGAACTTGAAAGAATTGAAAATTTATTTATAATTCAGCAAAAGTCTATTATTTGCAACGCCCAAAATTATTCTTCATAACAAGAATATGAGATCATTTTACTTCAAAGTATTTTTACTTGAGTATTTATATATTTTTTATAAAAATTTTACAATATGAGCTAAGTATAAGTAACTCCAAATAAATTGAATTAAGTTATCAAGATTTTTACTGAGCACGAGTATAACCCTTAAGAATATTGAATTCAGCATAAGTCGAAGATAAACTCAGATTTGAGATTAGAACGGGAAAAGTTAAACTCCAACGAAATTCGGAGGTTTTAGGAGTTTAAAGAAAATATAAAGGTTCTTAATAGCACATTATTATTAATTCCTTATGAGATATCATGCAAATAACAGGAAGACTGAGAAATAACATCTATCAAGTCTTTCAGAAAAGATACTTTACATTTAATCTTGATAGCTCTCAACTAGGGATGTATCATCGCTCGGTTATTACTGTTTAATTCAATATTTAAGTCGTCAAATCTTGTATATTAATATAATTTATGACTGATGAAGATATTAGTAATTTCATCTGGTGATTTTTTGTAGCCAGTGTAAATTTAGCCATGATTGATTATTACGTAAATTTAACCAGAAGTTATTATTTTGGTATTCTGTTAAACAGTATTACAGCATCTTTAATCCTCCTAAATCCTTCTATTATTTAGGTATTTTGCGTAAATAATAACAGTTATGTTGCTAAATTTTTGGAATTTTAACTCTTCATATTGAATTAGATATTAGTTGAAGCATCAAGCATTAATTCAATAGACAATATTTATTGTATTTATCCGAATAAAGAACGATTCGCTATGACCTGAGAAATCCAGCGAATCGTCTTGCCAACCTACTCTATAAGGATTGACATAACTATGATACTAAATGGTGGACCTAATAACGATTATTTGATTGGTAGCAATAATGCAGATTTAATTTCTGGTAAGGATGGTAAAGATACTCTTGAGGGTGGAAATGGTAATGACACTCTCGAAGGTGGTAAAGGTAAAGATAATCTGAATGGTGGAAATGG
>JGI1201J43222_100380_pt1 | contig 10355 bp, 7 predicted proteins | sample MastesBC008_FD_43222 | JGI IMG/M metagenome (IMG submission 43222) | reverse complement strand
AGTAAAGCTCTGGAGTATTGAAGGACAGTTACTAAAAACTTTGAAGGGACATGACGGTCCAGTCTGGGGTGTAGCATTTAGTCCTGACGGTAAAACTATCGCTTCTGCAAGCAACGATGGAACCGTAAAGCTGTGGAATATTCAGGGTATTGAGCTTAAAACTCTGAGGGGACATAATGCAGGGGTATGGGGTGTAGCATTTAGCCCTGACGGTACAACAATTGCTTCTGCTGGTAACGATGGAACCGTGAAGCTGTGGAATAGTCAAGGCGAACCGATAGAGACTATTCTTAAGGAAAATGATGCAGAAGTCTGGGGTGTCGCATTTAGTCCCAACGGGAAAATAGTTGCATCTGGAAGTAACGATGGGACGGTAAGATTATGGAATATTCAGGGACAGTTGATTGCAACCCTCAGGGGACATGATGCAGAGGTCATTGGGGTAGCATTTAGTCCTGACGGGAAAACCATCGTCTCTGGTAGTTACGATAAGACGGTGAAGCTATGGAATGTTGAGAAGATGAAAGCACAGGATGTTGAATTAAATGATTTACTGAGCAGTGGTTGTAATTGGGCGCGGGATTATCTCAAATATAATGCTAGTCTCAGTGAGGAAGATAGGCATTTGTGCGATGGTGTGGAGTAGTGGTAAATGTTAATATTTTTTATCTATGCCAAACTAGATTAACTACTTTTCAAAAATCCCTTCACTGTCTCAATAGAAATAGTAATAACAGGATGCTTGAATATTTCCTTTAATATTTCCGTACCACCTGCTTCCAATGCACTCAGAAATCGTTTCTTGAGAGTTGGTTTACTCTTAATCTCTTCTTTGATAGCTTCAGTGGCTACAGCTTCGCTTCGAGTGATAGAAGATTCAGCGAGTTTTTCTATAAATGGCTGAATTTCTTTCCGAAGTTCAGCTTTCAATTTAGCGATATCGATTGATTGAGAAATTTCAATTTGACCACCTTCTATTTCAGAAGAATCAGTTACATCTTTGTCAATAGACACAGAGGCATTATTTTTTGCTGTATCTTTCCCTTGGACAGTCTTAATTTTTCCACTTCTAACTTTTGAGTGATTCACATTACCACCAATTTTTAGCGATGCGTCATTTTCATTAGCCATGCTTTTACCTCATTTATCAACTGCGTTTCAATTAATAAAATTTAGTCTTGTTCATCTTCTTCAGTAGAAGATTCATCTGTATTAGATTCGTCATTTGTTGAGATATCTTCTTCATCCGAATCAGAACCTTCATAAGCTTTAGTTTCAATAGTGGCTCCGTCCATTTCACTATCATTCACATCACCACCTATCTCGATTGAAGCATCATTTAAATCTTGAGCAGCGCTTTTAGCAGTAGCTTCAGCCTTTGTATCATTATATATGTACGATACAATTGAAGCACTTTCTTTAGAAAGATTAGATATAACAGCAATCGGAGATATTTGTCCCGTAACTATCTTTAAAAAATCTTGTTTAGTTATTTGAATTTCTCCATATTTCTCTGGGCTCGGACTCCACTCAATGAAGTCAATATCGCAATTACTTATTAATTTTTTTTCTTCACTATTTTTTTGCTCACTTGTTATATTTAAATTAAAGCTTCCTCTTTGAGTGTTATAAAAATTAGCACTGTGAAGCTTGCATCTATCCATGCTTACTGCAGTTAAGTCTGCACTTCTAAAATCTGAACCAGTCATATCGCTAAGACTAAAGTTACTATTTATTAGTTTAGCTTCGCAGAAAACACTTTTCACAAAATTACATCTATCTATATTTATTTTTACTAGTCTTGCTTTTGTTAAATTTACTTCACTTAAATTACATTCTTCTCGAAACTTACTAAAAGAAATATCCGCTAATGAAAGATTAGCAGCTTTATTTTCTCTCCCGTGAAAGCTACTTCTAATAAATTCACAATTGTAAAGCTTTGCTCTCGATAAATCAGTTGCTTCAAAGTCTGTATTTTGAATGATGTTATTACTAATATCAACAAAACTCATTAATGCACTGTTGAATTTGCAGTTTAGAATTTTTCCTTTATTATTAATATATTGTTCACCCTTTATAAATTCAGATTTATTTCCAATACAACAACGAATCAGCAAAGTTTGGTCGGCTTCTAAATCTTTTATCTTATTAACTTTTGATTTGTTAATCTCATCTAATAATGAAACAAATTTAGACTTAGTAAATATTGTTTGATTTAAACGACAATTATAAAAGTTAGTTGCTGAAATCTTTCCTTCAGAAAAATCTGCGTTTGTTAAATCGCAATTATACAACTTACTACTTATATCACATTTTATAAAGCTAGAATATCTTAAATCACAGTCATTAAAAATTAGGGTTCGATCTTCTTCAATTCTTATTCTACTACGATAGACATGACATTGCTCAAATCTCGCTTTTTTTAAAACTACATGCAAAAATCCTACATCAGAAAAATAAGACTTATTAAAAATAACACTTTCAAGATTAGAATCAACAAATCTTAAATGATAAAAATTAGAATTACTGAAATCAGAATTTTCCAAATTGCACCCAAGAAAATTAACATTATAAAAATAACTATTCGAACAGCAGATATTATTTAAATTAATAAGTTCTGAAAAATCAACATCAATAATTTTAATTCCATATTCACTACATTTTTCTAAAAATATTCTTGGATCTTTATTACTTAAGTCTATCTGATTTACTTCGGCTTTAAAGGTAATAGAAATTAAATCATTATTAATCCGTATCTTGTCTGCACCTTTTAATTTACCCGTACTAGAACTTAGAGGAGTAGAGTTAATATGAACCCTAATTTCTGAGTCACTATACTGGTTAAACTCAAAGCCATTTAACTTTGACCAAGATATATCCATGAAAAACCAGCATTTTGAAGTTGGTATGGTTGAAAATAGCGCTGTAGGTATGATGTACACTTGAGGATTTTGAAGGTCTCCATGTACGACCAAACTGCAAACATGAGCGTTATGCTCAAAACTAATATTTAACTCTTCTGGTGGAAAAACACTTCTGTGTTTAGGTGTAATTGCAAAATTGATTTTCATGACTAATTAGATTCCCATTGCATAGTAGAACTAATTGCATTTTTTATTCTCTCTAATACATCCAAAGGATGACTCATAATTTCTTCTGTTGTAATTTCAAGTACACAGTAACCACTAATCTGCTCTTCAACTAACTTGTTTTTAAAAATACTCTCAGCTTCCTTATCCCACTTTTTAGCATCACTCTTAAATTGTTCATCGCGACAATATACAGTTACTCTATAAGGTTGAAAATACAGGACTAAACATTGTGCTAAATCATTTCTTGGTGCGTAGCCGGTTATATGATGAGGTACAGGTAAATCATTTTGCTGCTCCATTATACTAAGAAGTCTACGAGCAACAAAAGATAACTCAGAAGGTAATTGTATATCTTGCCAACTGAAGTCAGGATTTTGCCATTTCCAGTAATAAGTTGGTATTTCTACGGTTTTGTCGTTACTCTTTGGAGTCATATCAAGTTTAGGGAAGCTGAAGTTATTAATAAATTCATCAATACCAGCGAAATCTTTCCCAGCTAAATCTTTTACTTTATTTACTAAGTCTTTAATGGGTCTTCTACTATTATTAAATTTAGTTTTGAGTTGTTTTATCGAAGTTAAATAGTTTTTATAATCATTATTTTGTTGTTCCAAATTTTGTATTAGTTGAAGCTGTTCTTCTTTTAATATTTCAAGTTGCTCAAGCTGTTCTCTATCTTGTATATTTTGTTCTTCTAAATTTTGTTTTTCACTTATTATATATTGTAAATTTTGATTAGCTTCTTCCAATTGGCGATTTGCATCTTCCGCTTGTTGACTTTTTTCTTCATATTCTTCTCTTAAGCGTATTTGTTCTGCATTTTTATAGAATGGTCTTGGATTGATACCATAGATGCTTATCGTCTGTAATTCTTCGCGTGCTTTCACATATTTACTGAAAGCAGCAATTATACCTTTACTTAGACAAAATGAAAAAGTTGAAGATACAGCAGCTACACTAAAAGCAATAACAGGGATTGGAATTAAATCACGTACAAAAATAAAGTTTTGATTAAAATTTTGATTTCCTGACAAGACAGCTTGAAATGTCAATAATAAATCTCCAGGAAGTAGTATCCAAACAATTGGTGAAAATTTGATACCAATTAATGATATTTTTATTTTCTTATTTAATAATTCTGATTCATCTATTAACGTAGTCAAAGGTAGAGATGCTGTTACAAGTAAGCCAATTAAAGTTTTAATTGGAAATCCCCATAATTTATCAGTAACAGAGAGTCCGAATCTTTCGCCGAAAGAATATTCTAATATTGCTAGTTGTCCAAAACTTTGCAAGATTAAAAATAACACTAACATCGAAAAAATTGTGAACTGATATAGTTTTTGCTGTTGGTACCATTTTTCTAGTTTTTGGCGATATAGTGAATTTTCAACATAATTTTTATATACCTGTTCAACCAGTTGTATCTGACTATAATTATTTTCGTTCATAAATTTAATTCTCAATAACAAATATTAAAGAAATAATTTCCAACGTTTATCAACTTGGTGCTAATTGCTACATGTAAGTAATTAGTCAAAATTTATAAGATGAATTTTTAATCAAACTTTGAAGCTCTTATAATTGATCAAAAATCATTAATAAATAACTTTGCACCACATTTAAGGTCACAAATTTAGCATTTTAATGGAGTGTTCCATATTGTAAATACTTGTAAGTTTTATTTTTTCAAATCTTCAGGTATCTTACATGGAGGATAATCTGCTGTGTCTAAATACGTTTTTTCATACTTGGAAATTATTAATTCTTCAATCTCGCGGTCGACATGTAATCCTCCCCTATCACTTATCTCTGAAATTTCTTCTATTATCTTTCCGTCAACTGATTTTCCCTCACTAAACGCATCCACTGTTTGAAGTCTTCCTCTATCTCTTTGTCTAAATAAATTTCTCAATATAGGATATTTTTGATTAAAGTTGAAAAATTCTATTCTTCCAACCTTAGATGTTTCTTTTTCCCATACATATCGTTCAATACTTATATCGCTCCTAGCATCTCTCATTTCCACTGGTAGAGAGATTAAAAATATAACGCTTTTTATATTTTGGTCATGTATCTTTAAATTTCTTTCCATACTCAATGTTAAAACCGAATTTTGACCCTTAATTTTCAACCATTTCCAGGCTAGACAAGTATCTTTTTTTGTGTAAAAAAAACCGTTTTTAAATTCATCTATACGACTGATTGTAAAAGTATTAGGTTGACTTGAAAATGTAACAAAACTTGTAATCTTAGGTGTATACTCTTTGCCAGATAATAAATTTTCTTTATTTAATAGCTCTACATTGACGTTGACTGGTAATCTCAGAAATAACTTTTTAGGTGAACAACTATTACTTCCAAAGACACGGCTAAAAATAAAATCATTTAATTGTACGCTCTCTTTTTGGGCATCTTGGTTCGCCGCAAATTCACATTTGCTTTGACAAGATGTAATTATTAAATTAACCAGGACAATAGTTGTAATAATTACTAGATATTGGGAAATATTTTTTATTAACACTTCATAAATCCCTATATATTTTATATCTGCGAAATCAGCAATACTTCTCTACTGAAGACTATAAATAGTAGTATTGATTTATATCAGTAATCAGCAAGCCTTAGAGAACTATACAATTACCTAATGTTAATATATACAGTTTTTATTTGGTTAATACTAGTGTAATACAAATTACTTCTACAAGGTTCTAAATATTTGCGAACTTTTTTATTCTTATTATTATTTGAATTAAACAAAAATTACGAAATATTTTCTGTAACTATATTTTTAAATCACTTTATGGAAAGTATATGATAATCTGATGTTGTCAATTTTTTAATAAGTTAATCCTTATTATAGGTCGAAAAGTTAGATTGTATTTATTCAGTAAATACCAGAAAAATCAAAGATTATTTGGGGTAATTCAAAATTATTGGTGCGGGCGATACTTGTTCTTGAAATTCCTTTATCATGTGAAATTACTTTAAAATTATCCACTAAAAAATCTGACTCAAAAGCTTCATCTCCAACATCCACAATCTCATCATATATAGGGCATATTAACTTGATTCCCAGACTCAGTCTGGGAATCACAATTTAGAGGCTCTGCCTCTTGGCTATGATAAAAAAGAGTCAAAAGTAAATTATCAGCTTGAAACAGTCATCATATCCGTAGGAAATAAAACCCCACCATCCTGTGAAATTACTTTAAAATCATCCACCAACAAACCCGACTCAAAAGCTTCATCTCCAGCATCCACAATCCCAATTCCCACCTTGTAGGTACCAGCTTCTGTAAACTCATAAGTAAAATTATCGTAGCCAGTTTCTAGCTCAAATCTTGTTGGAGATACAACCGAAGCGCTGCTGATGTCTGCAATCTTAATATTAGTACCAGATTCAAGATTAGTATTTGGGATGACAGAAACAAAAGCAAAATCATTAAATGTACCGGAGTCACCTTCAGAAACAGTTTCATTTGTCAATAGACTAAAATCAAAACTTAAAATATCTCCAGCTTCAACCACAACTTGTTTTTGTAAAGCAGAACCTTCAGTTGTATCTCCATTATCGATTAAATCGATCGCTCCAAGATTTAAATCCAAAAAAGCTTCGATTTCAGTATCGCTGACAATACCCAAAGCAGTAGTTATTAAGGCTTGAAAATTTCCTTCTGTTGGAATACTGCCAAATTCTGCCGTTTGGGTACTAGCATTACCAATAGCTTTCCAGCTATTAAAGTCACCATTCTCAAATCCCCCGTTTCTTACTTCTCCACTTCCCAATAATTCAGCGATCGCTAAATCTGCTTGAATAAAACCAAATCCACTTCCATCATCAAAACCAGAATCAAACTCAGGAGTAAATGGATCGTCCATATCCAAAGCAGTACTTTCCAAAGCTTGATAAATTTCTGCAGGAGTTGCATCGGGAACTGCATCCAACATCAAAGCCGCAACTCCAGCTGCATGGGGAGCGCCAGCTGATGTTCCGAAGAAATTAGGTAAGCCATCACCGTCAGTATCGTTACCAAAAAAGGTATTGTTAGTCCCGTGGGGAGCAATAATTTCCGGTTTCTGACGCAGTTCAAAAGTCCGCGTTCCATCGGTTTCAAATAAAATCGGGGTCGGACCAGCAGAAGAAAAAGATTGTAAATTTGGTGGTACGACTCCAAACTCCGGGGTTTGATCGTATAATGCGACCCCCACAGCTTCCGCTCCAGCAGCATTAGCATGTCCGTATACCGTGCTGCTATTTGTATCAAATTCATCAATTGCCACACCCCCAAACAGGACATATTTCATTAATTCGGGATTGGGACCGTCCGATTTGGTAATAGCAAGATTGAACTGATTCGTACCAAAACTACCATCATTGGTGAAGGTAAATACTTCTACGGGATCGCCACCAACATTACTATCTGTACTTGAAGCTAATATATTGGTACCAGTGCTGTCATACAGAAAAATATTCAAGTCATTTGGAGAGCCAGATCCACCACTTACTGAGAAAAATGGCGAATCCCATTGAAAGGAAATACGAATTGTTTGACCCTCAAAAACATTAATGCTTTGGAAAGTATCTACTACCGCTCCCGACTGGAAATCATGAAATTCACCACCCGATGTTGCTTCAAACTGACCGCTAGGGTTAAAAGCACTTTCATAGGAACCGCGACCAGTGCTTCCCGCTGCAGCAAAGTATGATACCCCATCAGCCACCACTTTATCTACAGCCTGAGCAATTACTCCATCTTGGAACATCGGTTCCCGTAAATAAAGAATGTCATCAACTATGATATCGGCTCCAGCTTCTGCTAATTCAGTAACAGCATCGGCGAAACCAGCTTGGCTAGAGACTCCTGTATGAAAAATAAAATCAGCACCAGGAGCGACATCATGAATTAACTGAATCATTGCTCGTCCTTCATCAGAAGCAATGATAGCTGATTCCTCAAGTACATTTACTGGAATCGTATTACCTAGAGGATTACCAGCACCGGGAAGATCGCCACTAGCGATATCATCATTGGCTCCACCTAAGGTATTAAAACTGTCGGACAATACTCCTATGGTTACACCACTACCATCTACATTAAACGTATTTCGTGCTTCATCTGCACGCATCGCGAGATCCCCTTGTCCCGTAACCGATCCCACGTTGGTGATCAAAATATCTCTATCTTCTTGTAAGACAAACGAAACAGAAGGATTTTCTGCTACCAAATCTCTATTATTCGAACTCATTAGCCTTCTTCCCACCCCGGTTACTGTTACGCAAGCAATACGAACACTCCACACACCGAGTCAACACAATATCTTGCGATCGTTAATAGTTAATTTATTTTTAGTGTTGAAAAAATATTATGCTGTTAACAGTATCCCATGATTGATGAGTAATGAGTAATAAGTAACGAGTAATGTTAGCAAAGCGGGGCGCTTAAGCGCACAGTAATGAGTGAGTAGTGAGTAGTGAGTAATACCTCTGTCCTAAGTTAGAGGATTTATTAATTGAACCGATTTTTTATATTTTAATCATAGGTGAGCATGTATTAACTTTACACCCGTTCACAGATAATGCTGATGGGATTTTACTTGTTACTTGTTACTTATTACTCATTACTTATTACTTAATAATAAGGTGCATTAAAGCATCAACGATACGTTCTTTTTCCATGGGAATAATATCCTTTGCATGCATCATCTCTTGGGTCATTACATAGTGCACAAGAGTACCAATCATAATTCTTGCTGTTGCTTCCGGATCGGGAATGTCCAATTCAGGGTGGGAAGCCAGGTATTTTGTCAGTGTCTCAAATACCGGTTTAACCATGCAATTAATACAAACCTTAGCTAGTTCTGGAAAGCGACCAGATTCTCCAATTAATAATCGCTTAAAATCCCGATATTTATCATTAGATGTCATTTCTTCTAATGCTTTGATCGCAAGCTGACGTAAGACAATTTTTGGTTCCCCTTCTAAAGGTTCTGTACCAAACACTGATACAAACTTTTCTCGCGTCATTTTTTCTATTAAAGCTTTAAATAAACCTTCTTTTCCTTGAAAGTGACTGTATACCGTCGCCTTTGAAACACCAGCAGAAGAAGCAATCCGATCCATGCTTGCACCAGTATAACCATGGGCTAAAAATTCTTGCATCGCCCCTTGAAGAATTTTTACAGATTTATTACTTAAGCCTATTGTTTCAACGTCTTGAACTCGAATATGTGCCATTATGTTTTATTTAACTTTCTTCTTAAAGCATATTAAAGACAACTGGATTCCGAACAACTTATTTTGTTCTAAATACTTTTCCAACAAAAACTTAAGATGCAGCACAACTAAATTTACTCTAATTATGTTTGTATAAATTACTCATTCTCAGCATTGGTAACTGTCAAGGAAAATGGGGACACCACATAAGCGCCCCAAAATTTTTACACAAATTGAAACTGCTAAGAGTGAACTTGAACTAGTCAGTTTAGTTTAGTTATATTATATATGAAACTAAACCGTTTAGTTGGAAGGGTGGAATAATTAATGTTGCAAAACTCAAATGTCGAAAGTTCTTCAACTAGGAAGGTATTAAATATACCAATACTCGCAAGCGTGATAGCTGTCTTAATTGCAGGTGGGGTAAGCATATATGCGATTGGGCGTTTTCGTGCTTCTAATACATCTATGTCTTCGGAATCTGTTTCAACTCAAGTAGAAATTACAACAGTTAATGCTTTGGGAAGATTAGAGCCAGAGGGAGAAGCAATTAAACTTTCTGCACCTGCATCATTTGAAGGAAATCGGGTCGAGCAATTGTTAGTTAAACGGGGCGATCGCATTAAAGCAGGACAAGTGGTTGCAATTTTAGATAGTCGGGACCAACTTGCAGCAACAGTAGAAGAAGCCAAACATCAGGTGGCGATCGCCCAAGCAAACCTGGAAAAAGTAAAGCTTGGTGCAAAAAAAGGTGAAATTCAAGCCCAACAAGCAACTATCAATCGACTTCAAGCCGAAAGAGAAACAGAAATTCAAGCCCAACAAGCAACTATTAATCGACTTCAAGCCGAAAGAGAAACAGAAATTCAAGCCCAACAAGCAACTATTGAAAGATTAGAAGCACAGCTAGCCAATGCTAAAACAGAATATCAACGCAATCAATACCTTTACCAACAGGGAGCATTATCAGCATCTTCCCGTGACAGCAAACGTTTAGAATACGCAACCGTCCAAAAGCAAGTAGCTGAAGCCAAAGCCAACTTGAG
>JGI1201J43222_100378_pt1 | contig 10380 bp, 5 predicted proteins | sample MastesBC008_FD_43222 | JGI IMG/M metagenome (IMG submission 43222) | reverse complement strand
ATACATTATATAACATATACAAATGTACGCAGCATCCAACTGTATATAAAGCTTTAAAACGATATCCCGATTATACCAATAATGAAATTCGAGAAAAATATAAATTGCTGTTTGAGCAATATCCTCTATCTATAAATAGTTGATTAGAAATGAGGTATTGGGGATAGCACTGCGTGCCACCGCAAGCGGCATATGACAACTGGGGATAGCACTGCGTGCCACCGCAAGCGGCATATGACAACTGGGGATAGCACTGCGTGCCACCGCAAGCGGCATATGGCGACTGGAGATAGCACTGCGTGACGCCTTGCATATGGCGATTAGTAAATTATTACTTTTTACTTTTTACTTTTGATTACAAATCTTTACTACAATATTGGAGAATAAGATGAATTTTTTAGTGCATGCTAGAGAAGGTAATTCTTACACCACAACACAAGGAAAAGTTGTAACCATATCTGAAACTTTTACCAAAATTTCTGCACCCCAAACCCAAAGGGAAGCATTAAATTATATCGGCATTCAATTTATAGGCGATCGTCTAATACTTAATTTTCTCGAAACAGGTAATCCCTATGCTGATGCTCAAGGTGATAGAACAAAATTAGGTGAAAAAATAAGTGATACAGTATTTGTAGAATTAGCTTTAAAGCAAAACCCACCCCAAGCCTTAGAAATACGAGCATACTTGCTACCATTTATTGAAGATGGGGTCAACTTTGCTGGTAACGTCAACTTCAAAACTCCCTGGGGTGAAAAGCGCAAAATCCCAATGACTGGTAGGGGAACAGCAGCTTTGGAAGGACGAGCTAATGATGCACATGCAGGATTTTGTACGGGGGGTGCTTGCGCTTCATTTCAAGAAAGAAGTGCACTAGTTTTGGCGGTTGCTGCTGCTGCTGGTGCAAGTGACGAACAAATTGACATTATAGGAGAAAAACTTAGGCAGCTTAACGATAAATTTCATGGGAGAGGAGATATTCTTTCTTACTGCATAGAATGTGCTAAAACAGCACAAAATAAAATACCAAGTTATAAGGAGTTTATGACTGTTCTTTACCCAAAAGGTCGTCGTCCTCCGTTACTTGAAAGTATCATTAATACAGGAAAACCAAATGATGCTTATTTTGCAAAAGCCTTAACCAAAATGACTGATGAAGAACTAGCTGCAGATAAGGAAGTATTACAAATCAGGCTATAAACCAATACAGGTCAGTTAAGAATTATCCTACTGTAGAGATATTTCAGAGCTTAGGGCTTTAGTTTAGTCTCTGGAACCTCTCTACAGAAACAAAGCCGTTAATATAATACGTACAAACACTTCTTCCCTCTTTCCTCTTTCTTCTTCTTTCTATCAGAGGAGATAAAATCAAAAATCTTATTTTTCATCGTCCGCGCAACCGGACTTTCTAGGTTTAGCCGCCGCATCCTTAGCGGGTGTCGGCGATTACAAATAATAGGAAAGATTATGAATAACCACAATCATTTCTTTTCATTTTCTCGTAATTTAGAAAATCAGCCAAGTTTCGTTCAAGCTAATTTAATACCCGAACTCGAACAGCATTCCTTCGATAATTTACAAGATGCTTTTAGCTTTTATGATGGTAGTTTATTATTACTAGGTGAACCGGGAATAGGTAAAAGTTTTTTATTAAAAGAATTTCAACAAAATCTCAAACAGCAAAATAACGATCATCTAATAATATTTTTACAAATTTGGACTTGGAGTAACAAACAACTTCCAATTCTTGATTGGGTAGCCTACCATAAAGGATATTCAGCAGAGTTGTTAAAACAAAAAATTCAAGGACAACAAGTTGTATTAGTCTTAGACGGACTAGATGAGCTTCCTGATCGTGTCTCTAAATTACCGGAAGACCCAAACTCAGAAAAAGAAGATTACCGCTTAGAGTTTCTTCAACAGTTATCTGAGTTTAACCAAGAATTTACAGGGGTCAATATACTTGTTAGCTGTCGGAGTCAAGATTATAAAGATATATCAAGCAATAATAATATAAAAATTATATTCAATGGAGCAGTAGAACTTAAAGCTTTAAAAAACCAGGATATTCAAGACTATATAAACCAAATTTTCGATAATGATACTCAAATCAGTAAGATACTTTGGAATCTACTCAGGAAAAATAGAGGATTGCGGAAGATAGTTAGCAATCCACTACTACTAAGTATTTTTGTCGAGACTTGTAAAAGTACTCAAGATATTGATAAAGTCGCAGCTATTGGTAATATTGGCGAATTGTTCAATAGTTTTTTGGACAAGACTTATGAACGTTTAGAAAAACGAAATTGGGAAACCCATGGAGAAAAATTACCATTATCTTTAGATGATCTCAAGAATCTATTAGGACATGTTGCGATTGCAATGATGGGGGATTTACACCCCGATGACAATGAAATTTATTTGAATACATTTAGGCTTGTTATCCAAAGACATTATCAAGTTATTGCTCAAAATAAAATTGACGAATTAATCACACTATCTCAACAGTTAAACTTAATAGTTTCTACTAATCAAAATCCTGTAACTTATAGTTTTAGACATTTAATACTAAGAGATTATTTAGCATTAAACTTTCTCCAAAAAGAGATTTGTAACATTACAACAGCAACTAAGATTGAAGCAGCACGAGCTTTAGGTGGGATAAATCATCCTAGAGCTTCTGAGTTACTAATTACTTTATTAGAAGACCAAAATACTGATGCTAATGTTTGCTATGAAGCTGTTAATTCCATAGCGGAGTTAGATGATGGTGTTGATTTTCGGGGTTATATCCAAGATTTTCCCCGACATACTATAAGTTCTCAAATTAATGAGTTTAGTATCGATAATATCAAAGAATATTTTAATAAATTCGCAGAATATAGACCGATAACAAATTCAGATGCTCAGAAATTTAAAAAATTGACATTTGGGAATCCTTTAGCAGTTAAAATGCTAGCAAATATGTGGCGTGATGGAGTCGCTAAAGACACAATATTTAATCATCCAGAAGCGCCGATTCTTACAAAAGGGAAAAAACGTTTAGTCGCACAACTTTTTCTCAATCAATGTTTAAACGAACAAGATAAACAGGCGGTGTATGCATTAGCAGTTATGCGTCGTCCCGAAAAGGAATTATTAAGAAGGATACTCAAAGCTCAAGACGATACGGAATTGTACTCAAGATTGCAACAACTCCATCTTCGCTATTCATTTGTTTTACCGGATGAATTTAAGTTGGATGAGCAGTATAAAGTGTTTATCCAAGAGTATTTGTTAGAACCAGAGCAGCGCTTTACTCCAGAAATATTAGACCTCAACAGACGGGCGAGAAACTATTTCCAACAACGTTTGGATAACCTGATTCAAAATTTAAATATTAAGCAGCAATTAGAAACACAAGAAGTTACCGAGACAATCAATAATTTAGTTCATCATTGGCAGTGGCGCGATGAAAAAGAATATGATGAAAACTTTGTTTGGAACGATACTAAACTAACAGAACATCTAATACTGGGATGGCAATATAATATTAACTGGGCACGCAATCTTTTGCAAGATGCTACTGTTTTTACATCTACAATAAAGTATAAGCAGCGCTGGCAACTTTTCGAACGGGCTTTAGCGTCGGAAGCTAGTCTTGACGACAAGTATTCTCTATTAAAATATTTAGAAACTGAAGTTAATGACCGAGAAATTTCACCGGAAGCAATGGCAATTATTTTGCTTAAACGCGGTGAGTTACTCTTGAGACAACAGAGAAATCAAGAGGCTGAAAATAATTTCAACGAAGCACTTTTACAAGCACAAAGTGTCAACGCGCGAGATTTAATTCCACATATACAAGCTTTACTTCCACAATTAAAATCCGAGATTATTGTCGAGCACTCAGATTATATAACATCAGTTTGTCCGAGTTCGGATGGGACAAAAGTCTTGTCTGGGAGCTTTGATAAAGCCCTAAAGTTATGGGAAGTTTCTACTCAAAACATTTCTACTCAAAATAAGTTACTAAATTGTTTGCTTACTTTTGATGGTCATACAGAAGCAATCTATTCAGTTTATCTCAGCCGCGACGACAAATTAGCTATTTCTGGTAGCGCCGATAAAACTATTAAGTTTTGGAATGTTCAAACCGGAAATTGTATTAAAACATTCGAGGGACATACCAATACAGTAAGTTCGGTTGTCTTGAGTCACGATAATAGTTTCGTTATATCTGGTAGTTTTGATAAAACTCTAAAAATATGGGATGTTGAAACAGGAGAATGTCTCTCTACTCTAGACGAACATCAAGATGCAGTGCGTTCAGTTGCTTTGAGTCCGGACGATGGCTTTGCACTATCCGGTAGCTTCGATTGCAGTTTGAAATTATGGGATATCGCGACAGGAGAATGCTTGCGTACTTTCGCAGAACATACAGCCCAAATACGTTCGGTTTGTTTTAGTTCCGACGGTAAATTTGCATTATCTGGTGCTTTTGATCGAACTTTAAAATATTGGGATGTTAATACGGGTAAGTGTTTGCATACATTTCATGAAGACGCTGACGTATATTCAGTTTCTCTAACCAATGATAATCGTTTTGCCATATCGGGAAACGGGAATGCAATTATTAAAATTTGGGATATCAGCGAGAAAAATGCAGATAAAACTTTAAAAGTATTTGAAGAACACGCGGATGTTGTCTCCTCCATAGCTTTAACCCCAGATAATAGCTATGGGATATCTGCAAGTGGTGATGAAACAATTAAAGTCTGGAAATTAGACTTACCTAAAACACCAATTGGTATAAAACCTCCAAGTGCGCCTAAAAAACCAGATGATACTGAACCAAAAAATAAAAAACCAGATGATACTGAACCAAAAAATCCTTGGAAATTGGCGACTTTAATATTATTAGTCATTTTGTCGTTTGGTTTTATATCCTGGATATGGTTTGTCATCTCTGGTAGAGAAGAGCAGAATACTTCGATCCAAACGATTTGTAAAAAAGCAACAGCTAAAGCGCAAGCAGGTATTATGAATTACAAAAGCCGAATAAATCAAAATGGAAATATTAGTGAAGATGCAATATTGAGATTTGGGGAAACACTTAAAGAATTAGAAACAACATATGAAAATAACGGGAAACCAGATTGCTTAGAAGAACATTTAGGTAGAATAATGCATACCTATGCTATTGAAGTATCAGCTTCTAGCGGTCACAAGCAAGAAGCTATTGAATTACTCAAGAAAGTTCCTCCTAAATATAGCGACTTTGAAGAAGTCAGAAAAAGACTACAGAAGTGGGAAACTGAAAATTAAAAAATTAAGAATATGACCTGCAGGCTGCGTGCGGTCCTAAAGGGACCTTAAGCCTAAACGGAGATGCTTACGCCGAAAGGTACAGCAACAAGCTATAGCTGCGCTACCTAGGGAACTGCTACCTTATGGGTCCGCTGTCGTTACGTAAATCCTGATAAAATGGTATACTTTACAGATTAAAAAATCCATAATAAAAAATCCCTAAGATAAAACAATATTATTTATTAGATAATTCTATATATAAGAATTTCTTACAATATATATCGTTGAATTATCTATGAAAATAATTCCATTTTTCCTTATATAAAGCTAACCTAATAAGTAATAACCTGTAATAAAAATTAACTAGGCTAAATTTTTGAGACACGTATTATTAAGGGGCAGCGGTTGCAGTTTTTCGTGCATATGACCGTAACTACTATCTTTGCAAATTTAGAATTTTTCACATTCAGAGACATTTAGAAACATTTTAGAAACAGATATCTATGGCTGATTTCTTGCTCGAAAGCGTTTGGTTAGTGCCTTGTTATGCACTAATTGGGGGACTTTTATCTATTCCCTGGTCGCCGGGAATACTTCGCCGTACGGGTCCAAGACCGTCGGGTTATGTAAACTTAATTGCGACCTTTTTGGCATTTGTTCACAGTGCTCTAACAATACCATTAGCTTGGAATCAGCCCCCGTACGAATTATCTATTCCTTGGTTAAATACAGCAGGTTTAAATCTATCTATTGATTTGGAAATATCTGCAATTAGTGTGACAGCCATGGCTGTAATTGCAGGTTTGAATTTTCTCGCCCAGGTATATGCCGTAGGATATATGGAAATGGACTGGGGATGGGCGCGTTTTTATTCTTTATTGGGTATATTTGAAGCTGGTCTGTGTGCCCTAGCTTTATGTAATAATTTATTCTTCAGCTATGTGATTTTGGAGGTCCTAACTTTAGGAACTTATCTCTTAGTTGGTTTATGGTTCAGTCAGTCTTTGGTGGTAACGGGTGCAAGAGATGCTTTTCTAACCAAACGGGTAGGAGACTTGTTTTTGTTAATGGGTGTGTTAGCAATATATCCCTTAGCAGGAACTTGGAACTATTGGGAATTAGGTGAGTGGGCTGCTACAGCTAATGTAGATCCAAAATTAATGTTATTAGTTGGTTTAGCATTAATTGCTGGTCCTATGGGTAAATGCGCCCAATTTCCCTTGCACTTGTGGTTAGATGAAGCAATGGAGGGTCCAGTTCCCAGTACAATTTTACGGAACTCGGTAGTAGTTGCTAGTGGAGCTTGGGTATTAATTAAGTTACAACCGGTGTTGAGTTTGTCGCCCGTAGTTTCCACCACAATGGTAGTAATTGGTTCAATTACTGCTGTTGGTGCTTCACTAATTGCGATCGCTCAAATTGATATCAAACGTTGTTTATCTTACTCTGTGAGTGCTTACATGGGTTTGGTATTTATTGCTGTAGGAACCCAACAAGATGAAGCTGCACTTTTATTGGTACTAATTCATGCTTTATCTGCGGCATTATTAGTGATGGGTACCGGAACAATTGTTTGGAATAATATTACCCAAGATGTTACCCAACTCGGAGGACTGTGGTCCCGTCGTCCCGTATCCGCAATTGGCTATATTGTAGGGACTCTGGGTTTAATTGCTGTTCCACCTCTAGGTGGCTTTTGGGCGTTATTAAAATTAGCTTCCGGGGTGTGGACTACCCAACCTTGGTTAGCAGGGGTGATTATATTGGTTAACGGCTTAACAGCATTTAGTTTAACCAGAGAATTTGGTTTAATTTGGGGTGGTAAACATCAGTCAATGAGTTATCGCTCTCCTGAAGTGAGTTGGCAGATGATTTTACCGATGACTTTTTTAGTCGGTTTTGTTTTACATTTACCTATCTTATTGCAAACCGTATCAATTTTACCCAGTTGGGCAACTTTAAACAAAGATGTGGGATTACTGCTGATTTGGTCGAGTATTTTTGGTTGCAGCATTAGCGGTGTAATTTATCTGGGTAACATCCCTAAACCGATTCGTCTTCCTTGGAAAGGTTTGCAAGATTTAATTGCTTATGATTTCTACACCCCCAAGCTTTATCGCATGACTATAGTTTTGGGTGTTGGTTTATTGTCTCAGCTAGCAGACATTGTTGATCGGTTTGTAGTGGATGGAATTGTGAATTTGGTTGGTTTAGCATCTTTGGGAGGTGGAGAAGGTCTCAAATACAGTAACTCAGGACAAACCCAATTTTATGTCCTTACCGTACTTTTGGGAGTTGGTTTTTTAGGAGTTGCTTTAACTTGGAAATACTGGAACAGTTTTTTGGAAGTGATATTTTAAGTTTTAAGTTTTAAATTTTAAGTTTTAAGCTTGAGATTTAATTCCGCTCGGCGTTAATAGTCTTACATTTTCTAAACGTTTAGTTGACAGGAAAGGTTTGCAAGGACAATTAGTTGACAGTTGACAGTTTGCGGTTAACAGGTAAAGTAAACATTTAACAGTTAACTGGTTATAAATGGGTGAAGCTAAAACTCATTTGTATGTTTTGTTACGCTGTTTCCATTTGTTTCCTATTGACTATTAATGTGAGGAAAAATAGGTGAAAGAACATCTATCTAGAAGGAATTTAATTAGATTTGGTGCAGGAGCATTAGGGGCAGGAATATTAGCAGAAGAATTAGGTTCTGAGTTAATATCTCCCCAACCAGCTGTTGCTGAAAACAATATAAGTCCTGATGAAGCACTCCAAAAATTGATAGATGGTAACAGACGTTTTCTTTTCAGAGAACAAAAGAAACCTAACCGCAGTTATGCACGTTTATTACAAGTAGCAAATGGTCAGAAACCTTTTGCATCAATTTTAAGTTGTGCTGATTCGCGAGTCCCAGCGGAAATGTTATTTGACCAGGGTTTTGGGGATTTATTTGTATGTAGAGTAGCTGGTAATGTTGCCACTCCCGAAGAAATCGCTAGTTTGGAATATGGTGCATATAAACTAGGTACAAAAGTAATCATGGTTATGGGACATAAACGATGTGGTGCAGTTACAGCAGCTATGACAGATGGTGATTTCCCAGGTCATATTAGTACTTTAATTAGTGCGATTAAACCAGCAGTAAAAAATGTTAAAGGTAAGTATGGCGATGCTCTAGAAAATGCTTGTAAGGAAAATGCATTATTGCAAATTAAAACTCTGATGACATCACCAGTTCTTGCTAAATTTGTGGAGGATAAAAAGCTGAAAATAGTTGCTGGATATTATGATTTAGATACAGGTAAAGTTAGTCTCGTCGCTTAATTTTATTGAATTAACCCTGACTTAATTCTTAATTAAACTAAGGCGGGTAAATCCCGCCATCCAAAAAATTTAGTTATTAATTATAAAAATCAAATATTAAATCCTAAAAAAACGAATAACAAAAGTAAATAATTAAAAATTTCGACGATGAAAAAATAATTATCAAAACATCAAAATACATCTCAAAAATCATCTAAATTTCACATCTAATATCCTTACAAAAAATGCTCAGTACTTTAATTTGGTTACCGATTTTTGGTGCAGTTATTATTGCACTACTGCCAAAAAAGATTCCTGCAAATCAAATTCGTTTTGCTTCTGCATTTATCGCAGGTATTACTTTTCTATGGAATATTTTTATACTGTTCAATTTTGATATTGCTAATCCCCAGTTCCAACTACAAGAATATTTATCTTGGAATGAAACTTTAGGTTTAAGTTATCAGTTGGGGGCTGATGGGTTATCAATTTTAATGTTGTTGTTGAATAGTTTGCTAACTTGGATTGCTATTTACAGTAGTAGTAAAACTACTGAACGGCCTCGACTTTTTTACTCCCTGGTTTTGCTGGTGAGTGGTGGAGTTGCTGGGGCATTTTCTGCAGAGAACTTGCTGTTATTCTTCCTGTTTTATGAGTTAGAGTTAATTCCTTTTTACCTACTGATTTCCATTTGGGGTGGTAAGAGGCGTTCTTATGCTGGTATAAAATTTTTGATATACACTGCTGTTTCCGGCGCTCTAATTCTGGCAAGTTTCCTTGGTATTGTCTGGTTAAGTGGCTCTTCAAGCTTCAATTACGATGTTATTTCAACCGAAGGTATATCATTAACTCTGCAATTAATTCTACTTACTACAATCATAGTTGGATTTGGAATTAAAATTCCCTTAGTTCCCTTACATACTTGGTTACCAGACGCTTACGTTGAAGCTTCTGCACCGGTCGCAATTTTACTAGGTGGAGTATTAGCAAAATTGGGAACCTACGGTGTTTTACGCTTTGGAATGGGTTTATTCCCCGAAACTTGGGGTCTTGTCGCTCCTGGTTTAGCAATTTGGGGAGCAGTCAGTGCAATGTATGGAGCTGTAACCGCGATCGCGCAAAAAGATATTAAACGTATGGTGGCTTATAGTTCCATTGGTCACATGGGTTACATTCTGTTAGCTGCTGCTGCAAATACTTCGTTAGCGTTAGTTGGTGCAATATCCCAAATGGTGAGTCACGGTATTATCTTGGCGATTCTGTTTCATCTGGTGGGAGTTGTGGAATCCAAGGTGGGAACCCGAGAATTAGATAAACTTAATGGTTTAATGAGTCCGGTACGGGGTTTACCGTTTATTAGCGCTCTACTAATTTTAGGAGGTATGGGTAGTGCCGGAATTCCGGGAATGACAGGTTTTATTGCTGAATTCATTGTTTTTCAGGGTAGTTTCTCGATTTTCCCCATTCCTACATTATTATGCGTTATCGCGACGGGTTTAACAGCAGTTTATTTCGTAATTCTTCTCAATCGTACCTGTTTCGGCAAACTCGATAATGATTTAGCATACTATCCCAAAGTATTTTGGCATGAAAAAATGCCAGCAGTGATATTAGCAGTTTTAATTATTTTCTTAGGAGTACAGCCAAATTGGTTAGTGCGTTGGAGCGAACAAACCAGCGCTGCGATGGTTGTAAACGTTTCTACTCAGCAATCAGTACAAACAGCATCTTTGGTGATGGGTAATGAGTAATGAGTAAGGAGTAAAGAGTCAGGAGTCAGGAGTCAGGAGTCA
>JGI1201J43222_100377_pt1 | contig 10389 bp, 4 predicted proteins | sample MastesBC008_FD_43222 | JGI IMG/M metagenome (IMG submission 43222) | reverse complement strand
CCCAATCCCCAATCCCTAATCCCCAATCCCCAATTTCTCAATTTCCTCCTCAACCATATTTGCTAATTTTGCTGCTGCTCCTGCTTCTCCGCGAATGCTTTGCAGTTGCGATCGCATTTGTGCTAGTTTTTCTGGATTTTCTAAGTAGTCTAAAACCATTTCCCCAATTTCCTCGGGTTGAAGTTTGCCTACTAATTCTGGTACAACTTCCTTACCTGCCCAAATGTTAGGCCATGCTAATAAGCCTTTTTTACGCAGGAAAAACCAATTGATTGTTTTGGCAATACTAGAACCAATAAATGGTAAATTTGCCAATATTCCCGGTACTCCATCCCAAGAACGCATTGCGTCCAGTTGCTGTGTGGGTAATAATACAATCATAGGTATTGCTAGAGAACCTATTTCAGCAGTATTTGCACCTACAGTAGTTAAGCAAATTTGGCATTGAGATAAAATTTCGTAGGCTGGATGCTGATTCCAAAGTTCTATGGTGACGCAGTTTGCTGTTTTAAGTTTTGGCTTTTCCAAGTTAATTTCTGGTCGAAATTCTGAATTAATTTCTGAATTAATTTCTGAACTAGTTTCTACGATAATTTTTGGTTCGTGATTAAGTATTTTTGCTGAGACATCCCCAAAAATTTTTGTGAAGGGATTTTTTTCGGGATTTGCAAAACTTTCTAGGGTTTCTAAATCTAATGTCGGCGCAACGGGAAGTATAAATTCCGTTTGCGGACGCTTTCTGTGAATATATTCCGCGATCGCTAAACTTAATGGTACCCCCTGGGTTAATTTTGCCGCCTTTGAACCGGGAAGGAAAGCAATTATTTCTTTGGCTTTTACTTTTTGATTGGCAAATTTATCTTTTTCATGGGAGAATGACAAATCACTATTTGCTTCTTGCATTAGGTCGCCAACCACAGTGAATTTATCAGCATATTTGGGATCTATTTTGGCTGAAACTTCTGCTTTCATGACGCCAAAGCGATCGATTAAATTATGCCAGCGCGCCTCCCATTCAGCATAAACTATCGTCCGATAACCCAGTCTTTTCCCAATAATTGCAGCAAAAAACTGATCCCCACCCAGGAAAATAACTATTCCTTTTTTGCGCCATTGCCAATTTTGCTCTGTTTTTCCCCAAACCAAAAACCGAAGGAAATGCTTTGCATCCTGAGTTCTATCCACTTCCGGATAGGAATTCGCGATCGCAGCTTCTTTTCCACTGGCGTTGGGACAAGGAGACAAAATTACGGAAATTCTTAGTTTGCTTGGATCTTTTCCTAGCTTTCGTCTTAATTCCCTAACTACTGGTCGCACCCAAGTGGTTATTTCCCCTGGTCCATTGGAAAGAATTAGAACATCTACGTTTTCCATTATTTTTAATTTAATAATTTGATTTTAATATTTTGAATTTGATAGATTTTCCCGGAATTCCACATAAAATCAGCCTTATTCGTGTTTACAAAAATACATATTTTGTGAGTAAATGCTAATGCAGTATGCAAATAAATATTAATTTATGTTTCGGAATTTATATCGTTTTGTGTCAGATAATCTACAAAAGCAGAATTTGGGAGTTATTTTCTGATAAAAAGACTGATATTGCCGAGCATAGAGAACACGCATCAAAAGGAGCCTCGTTAGCATGTTCACCCACGTCAAGTCCACCATCAGACATATCGCGCCAGAAAATCTCGGGGGGCGACATTTAATTAAGGTGGTCTATGTCGTGCTAGAGTCCCAGTATCAGAGCGCACTCTCCCAAGCGGTAAGAGTAATTAACGCCAATAACCCTAATTTAGCGATCGAAGTTAGTGGTTATTTGATCGAGGAACTCCGAGACCAAGAGAACTATGAGGAGTTCAAGCGCGATATAGAAACTGCCAACGTTTTCATCGCCTCGCTGATTTTTATCGAAGATTTAGCCCAAAAATTAGCGGAAGCGGTCAAGCCACACCGCGACAATTTAGATGTTGCAGTGGTTTTCCCTTCCATGCCAGAAGTTATGCGCCTCAATAAAATGGGTAGCTTTTCTTTGGCACAATTGGGACAATCCAAGAGTGCAATAGCACAATTCATGCGTAAGCGCAAGGAAAAGTCTGGTGCTTCTTTTCAAGATGGAATGCTCAAGTTACTGCGGACGTTACCGCAAGTTTTGAAGTTCCTTCCGATGGATAAAGCCCAGGATGCTAGGAATTTTATGCTTAGTTTTCAGTATTGGTTGGGTGGTTCCCCAGAAAATCTGGAAAACTTCTTGCTGATGCTGGCTGATAAATATGTATTAAAAGATGTAGAGACGTTCCATGGAACGTCTCTACAATATGAGCAACCTGTTGTTTATCCCGATATGGGGATATGGCATCCTTTAGCCACCACAATGTATGAGGATGTTAAGGAATACCTCAATTGGTACAGCAGCCGCAAAGATATTTCTCAAGATTTAAAAGATCCTTTAGCACCTTGTGTGGGTTTGGTATTACAGCGTACCCATTTGGTTACCGGTGATGATGCCCATTATGTGGCAATTGTCCAGGAATTGGAATCCATGGGGGCGCGGGTTGTGCCAGTTTTCGCTGGCGGTTTGGACTTTTCCAAGCCTGTGGATGCTTACTTCTACGATTCGGCGACCAATAGCTCGTTGGTTGATGCTGTAGTATCCCTGACGGGTTTTGCTCTGGTAGGTGGACCTGCAAGACAAGATCATCCCAAAGCAATTGAATCTCTCAAGCGCTTAAATCGCCCTTATATGGTAGCCTTACCTTTGGTTTTCCAAACCACTGAGGAGTGGATGGATAGCGATTTAGGTTTGCATCCCATTCAGGTGGCGTTGCAAATTGCCATTCCGGAGTTAGATGGGGCGATTGAACCGATTATTTTGTCGGGTAGGGATGGTACCACCGGTAAAGCGATCGCACTGCAGGATCGGGTAGAAGCTGTTGCTGGTAGAGCGTTAAAATGGGCGAGTTTGCGTCGCAAGCCCAAGCTAGATAAGAAGGTAGCAATTACTGTATTTAGTTTCCCACCGGATAAAGGTAATGTGGGAACGGCTGCGTATCTGGACGTGTTTGGTTCCATTTACGAGGTAATGAAAGCCCTGAAGAATAATGGCTATGATTTACCGGAATTACCTGGTAGCGCCAAAGAGTTAATGGAAGAGGTAATTCATGACGCCCAAGCCCAGTATGCTAGCCCCGAACTAAATATTGCTTACCGGATGTCGGTTCCTGAATATGAAGAATTGACACCATACTCCCAGCGTTTGGAAGAAAACTGGGGTCCACCACCAGGACATCTCAACAGCGATGGACAAAATCTGTTGGTTTACGGTAAGTCATTCGGTAATGTATTTATTGGGGTACAACCAACTTTCGGTTATGAAGGCGACCCGATGCGGTTGTTGTTCTCTCGCTCTGCAAGTCCCCACCACGGTTTTGCTGCTTATTACACCTACCTAGAAAGAATTTGGGGTGCTGATGCGGTACTACACTTTGGAACCCACGGTTCCTTGGAATTTATGCCCGGGAAGCAAATGGGTATGTCCAATGAGTGTTACCCAGATAACTTAATTGGTAGCATTCCCAATCTGTATTATTACGCAGCCAATAATCCTAGTGAAGCCACAATTGCTAAGCGTCGCAGCTACGCCGAGACAATTTCCTATTTGACTCCCCCGGCGGAAAATGCAGGTTTATACAAGGGGTTAAAAGAACTCAGCGAGTTAATTGCTTCCTACCAAACCCTGAAAGATTCCGGTCGCGGTATTCCCATTGTTAATACCATCATGGATAAATGCCGGATGGTAAATCTAGATAAAGATATTGACCTCCCGGAAACTGACGCCAAGGATATGAGTTCCGAAGAGCGGGATAATATCGTCGGGATTGTATACCGCAAGTTAATGGAAATCGAATCGCGACTTCTACCTTGTGGATTGCACGTTGTCGGAAAACCTCCTAGTGCAGAAGAAGCGATCGCAACTCTGGTAAATATCGCCGGTTTGGATCGTTCCGAAGAAGGAATCAAGAGTTTGCAAAGGATTATCGCCGAAAGTATTGATCGCGATATCGAAGAAATTTACCGCAACAGTGACAAAGGCGTTTTAGAAGACGTCCAATTGTTGCAAGACATTACCATGCTTACTCGCGAAACCGTTGGTTCCATGGTCAGAGCGCAAATCGACGCCGAAGGTAGGGTTTCCCTAGTTTCCAAGTTGAATTTCTTAAATATGGGTAAAAAAGAACCTTGGATCGAAGTACTGCACAATGCAGGTTACACCAAGGTAGATAAGGAAGCCATCAAACCCTTATTTGAATACTTGGAATTCTGCTTACAGCAAGTTTGCGCCGACAATGAATTGGGAGCATTACTCAAAGGTTTAGAAGGTGAATATGTTCTTCCTGGACCCGGTGGCGACCCAATCCGCAATCCTGATGTATTACCCACCGGTAAAAATATTCACGCCCTCGACCCCCAAGCAATACCCACCCAAGCAGCGGTACAGTCAGCGAAAATCGTTGTGGAACGCTTGCTAGAAAGGCAAATGCGGGAGAACGGCGGTAACTATCCCGAAACAATTGCTTGTGTACTTTGGGGTACCGACAATATAAAAACCTACGGGGAATCACTCGCCCAAATTATGTGGATGGTAGGGGTGCGTCCAGTTCCCGATGCTTTGGGAAGGGTTAATAAACTAGAGTTAATTCCTTTGGAAGAGTTGGGACGTCCCAGAATTGACGTAGTAATTAACTGTTCTGGAGTATTCCGCGACCTGTTCATTAACCAAATGAACCTGCTCGATCAAGCGGTGAAAATGGCTGCGGAAGCAGAAGAACCCTTGGAAATGAACTTTGTCCGCAAACATGCAATGGAACAAGCGGAAGAATTGGGAATTAATATACGTCAAGCAGCTACCCGCGTATTTTCCAATGCATCCGGTTCCTATTCATCTAACATCAACTTAGCGGTAGAAAACAGCAGTTGGGAAAGCGAACAAGAGTTACAGGAAATGTACCTCAAACGTAAATCCTTTGCTTTCAGTGCTGATAACCCTGGAATGATGGAAAATTCCCGGAAAATCTTTGAAACTACTTTGAAGACAGCTGAAGTTACTTTCCAAAATCTGGACTCCAGCGAAATTAGCTTAACTGATGTTTCCCACTACTACGATTCTGACCCCACCAAGGTAGTTGCTAGTTTGCGGGAAGACGGTAAAATGCCAGCTTCTTACATGGCAGATACCACCACAGCAAATGCTCAGGTGCGTACCTTATCGGAAACCGTGCGTTTGGATTCTCGGACTAAATTATTGAATCCTAAATGGTATGAAGGAATGCTTTCCCACGGTTATGAAGGGGTGCGGGAATTATCGAAACGGTTGGTTAATACCGTTGGTTGGAGTGCTACTTCGGGTTCCGTTGATAACTGGATCTATGAAGATGCGAACGACACCTTTATGAAAGATCGGGAAATGCAGGAAAGGTTGCTCAACCTGAATCCTAATTCTTTCCGCAAGATGGTGACAACTTTGTTGGAAGCTAATGGTCGGGGTTACTGGGAAACCAGTGATGAGAATTTGGAGTTACTGCAACAGTTGTATCAGGAAGCTGAGGATCGGATTGAAGGGATTGAGTAGTTGATTACCGAATCGGTTATAAATTCTGTAGAAATCAACATTGTAGGGATGTTCCATTTGTAGGTATATCCGATGTAGAGACGTTGCATGCAACGTCTCTACAGTTTTGTGGAAAAACCAATAACCGATGGATTTTAAATTCAAAAATAAATATCGAGTTAAATCTACACGTTTACCAAATCGAGATTATGCTGCAAATGGGTATTATTTTGTCACCATATGCACGCAAGATAAAACCTGTTTTTTCGGAGATATTATTTCTGGGAAAATACAATTATCAGAAATTGGGCGAATAGCACAACAGTAAACAAAGCTTTATACTTGGAAAATTTATCACAAAAACTTTGAAAAGCTAAAGGGCGAAAACTGCACCAAAACCTAAAAAACTGAAATAAAATTAGTTAAAACTTATACATACGACAACAATCATTTCGAGGGATTGCTTCCCTACACTGCGTTTCAGTCGCAATGACAAATCTATGTCCTACGGACACGCTATGCTAACGTTGCGTGAGTCCTGTTGAAGTGTAAATATTTAGCAGTGGATGGGTATTAGCAACGGATGGGATCGCGCGTAGGATGATTATGGGAAAAACGGATGTCTATTCCATCCGTTTTTGAATCCCTTATCTAACTTTTCAAGCTTGGACGTTCTACATAGGTAACGCGATGCAAAACTCGCCAGGTTTTGTTGGGTGAGCTTGTATCAACTTGACGTAAGGCACGAGCTTCTTCATCATTACTGGCTAACCATTCGGGGTCAACTACATAGTCAAAGAAATCATTGAAGTTATTGGTGCTACCTTCTAGGTAAAAACTCATAAAGCGATAGCGATCTACTTTCTCACCGGGTAAGATAGGGCGATCGTTGTGATCTGTAATACCTCTATTTTCTACTTCGCCAATATTAACATTCAACTCAAAGCCCTTACTCCGACTTTCTGTCTTGATCATTGTTTGGGTAAGATGATAAGTTGCTTGTGCCTGTAACTCGTGACCTACTCCAAACACTTTAAAGCCACCTTGAAAACCATCAGCAGCATCTAAACTAAAGGAACCACCAACGGTATGTTCAAAGGTATTCGCAAATTGTTGGCTTTCGGAATAAATTCCTCCATCTGCATCCCAGACATAGGTATTAACGATATTGCGCTTCCCTGCTAAAATTTGGATATTCTCCATCTTTGTTTGCCAGTTTGCAAAACTTTCAGTGGCATGAACTTTTTGAGATGTACTTTCAAACCGGGCTTGTATCTCTTTCTTTTTCTGGTCTGCTGTATCTTCGCTAGAAGATTTTAAACTCTCTAGTTCTTTAATTCTCTGTTTTAATGCCTCTTTTTGTTTATCTTCCTTCTCAGCTAGCTGTTGCCTTTTTTCAATCAAGCTCTCTCTTTCCTCTGACGATAACCCTGGCGATTTATCCTTTTTCTCAAGCTCTTTTATCTCTTGTTTCAACTTTTGAATTTCTTCATCAAGCTCTTTTGTTGAATCTTCTTGTCCGATAGCAGTTTCTTCACTGTAGTAACCGGCATTATTTGTTTCATCATCTAAAGAACCTTCACTAACTCCAAGGGTATTAAACTGATCGAAATAAGCTTGTCTTTGGCGATCTCGATAATCAATTTGTTCTTTCAATTGATATGCTTCTGACAAACGGAAATAACTGGCTGGGTAAAGAGAGCCATATTGCGATCGCATTTCTGGTACGTCTTGGAAAAAGCTGTTGTTGCTTGCGTTACTTCCTGTCATTCCATCAAGGCTACCATTCATGGTATATGACGGATTGATTAAGAAAGTAATAGTATTGACATCTAGGGGAATATCTTCATTGGGTTCAATTTTGTAACTTACCATTTGCTTGCTGCGGGTAAGACGCAGTACGTAAACATCTGCTAAGCCAGATACAACTAGTGCGTAGCCGACATTTTTGGGGATAAAGCGTTTACCCAAGTGCGGAAATTTTGCTTTATATTCCGGAGTCCCAACTAAATTTAATTTATTGGTGATGTTTAAACCAGAAGAAGATGAAACGTTACTGCTATTAAGGGTGTTAGAGGAAAAAGAGAAGTCACCTTGAAAACCAGCTTTAGCTTCTAGAGCGGTTTCACCAACTAATAATCCGATACCTTTTTGAATATCAATTTCTTGCTCAACTCCACTGAACAAAGATAATGTTTCACCTTTTCCTGAATCTTGACTGCGCTCCCAACTATAGGAAATATCTTCGGAGGAGATGAGTTCTACAGAAGTAGCGTTGTTATAGTTGTCTTCTAGGGTTAAGTTTTCGCTCGGTACGGGTGGCGCTCCTTCAATATATCCCAGTAAAGTTGGTTGAAATTGGGCGTTACCAATCCATTTGAGTTCTAAGGTTTCTACCCGTTTATCCGGTAATATATTAACGCCATCCTTGCTAACAAAGGCAAAGAAACGCCTCATCATGGCAGCTTTTTTATTGTTTACGGGATTTATACCGATAGTGCTATATTCGCAGCTAATTAGGTCACCATCGTCTGATGTGATGGTGGGTTTGTTCTTCACAGTGCCGTTGTGTTGGGCTGCCAAATCTACAACTATTCGATTTTCTTGGTCATCTTGAATTGCATTCAGTTGCCAGTAGCTAACTAAGCCATCTTCTTTGCCTATGAGCCTTTTGTGTACATTAGCTTGTATTTCTGACTGTGTAAGAGCTTTATTCCAGACACTAACTTCGCTAATGTAACCATTGAAAAAATAACGAGGTTCTTTTTCTGTTACTCCTGCTCCAATTCGTAAGGGTTTACTTTCATTCAAAGCTAATTCAACCTGCTGTTCTTCCTTCACTAAATCCCCATCAACATAAAATTTTAGTTTGGTTTCATTCTTGTTGTAGGTTGCTGCCAAATGAGTCCATTTGTTTAAAAACACCTCTGAACCTTTCAAGACTTTCCATTCAGAACTTTTTGTTCCTACCCAAAACTGCCAAGTATTATCATTTGCAGCATAAATGAGATAACCTCTTTGAGGAGAAACATCTCTTGATGTGATAACTGAGCGATAGGTATTTTCGCCACCTGTTACTTTTACCCAACAGGAAATGCTAAAGTTCTCAGGGTTTAGTTCTTCCTTGTAAGAAACTTCTACATAATCATTGCTACCATCAAAAAACATTACTGATGATTTAATTTTTCCTATTGGTGCGGTGCATCCCCACCAATTGCTAGAACCTTCAATTGATGCATTTTCTTCATTTTGTTCTGAATAATCTCTGACTACATTTAACTCATTTAAAGGATAATATGCGAGTAATCCAGGTTCGTTTCCACTGAGTCGGATTTTATGATTAACCGCAACTTCTTCAGCACTCAATGCAACATTCCAAATTCGGACTTCTGCTAATTTTCCGCTGAAAAATTTATTCCGCTCAAAACTGCTCCCAAGAATAAAATCACCTGAACCCTCATATTCATCGACTTCCTCTGGTGTTGCAACTTCTTCACTATCTCTGTAATGTGTTGCAACTGTTTCCCCATCTCGATAAATAATTCTGGTTCGATTTACAATGTCATAAACACACGACCAGTAATGCCATTCTAGATCGTTGTAAGTGCTTTTGGTATCGTGGTCGTTGCGGAAAAAGCCAAAGGTTAGTTGTCCATCTTTACGGAAACCGATATGTAATCCTTTGTTTGTGTCTGCTTCTCCTTGACTGACAATAAGTTGATCTTCATTACCAATTTCATCACGTTTTGCCCAAAATTCAATAGTAAAACTGGAATTGGCGAGATCGATGTTATTCTCACAATTAACATAATTATTGCCAGAAAATTTGAAGCACAAGGGTAATTTATCGGGAATCCACTGCTCAAATGAGGCATTACGGCTATCAGCAGTCGCATCAAAATTGGTTTGCCGCATTTTGCCTTCCTCATCAAAGTAGCTCAGTTGTACATTACCTTCGCAGGTTTCAATGGCATTGAGTGAACTGATAGGACGAGCAAAACCTAAAATTGCACCGTTAGTAACCAATCCCCTTCGGTCTTGGTTTAATTCCGTCATTGATTGGGAAGATTGCTGAGTTTCAGAGATACCCTTTATTAGTTCGTCATTTAGCCCTTGTAATTCTTCCTGTAAATTATTAAGTTGATCTTTCAGATTTCCTAAATTAGTTCTGTCTGCATCTCGTTCGCCAATTAATTTATCTCTTTGAGCTATTTTGGCATTTAATTCTGTTTTCTTGGCATTCCAATTATCTTGGGCATTGCGAATCTTCTTATTACAATGTTCGTTAGTTTGCTCGCGATACCAAAGCTGATGATATTGCTGGCTACTATGCTTCTTCCACTGATGAACATTTGCTCCACTTTCTGTTGATTTACCTTCTACATCAATTACTTTGTTACTATTCTTATTAATAATATAGAAAGAATCACTACCTCCATCTAATATCCATTTTTCATTATCTCTATAGTTTCTTTGATACTGTTGGAGATTAGCTCCATCACTAGAAGAAGCATTATGAATATTTAAATATTTACTACTTTTTTTACTTTGAATCAGGTAATACTCACTTTCCCGAATAAATTTCCACCGTTGATTGTCTCCTTTATGGGCATCGTATTGATGGATATTTCCTCCATCATCTATGGAGTTACCTTGAACATCTAAGGCTTTCTTACTTTTTTTATTCCGAATAACTTGATAATACAGCACTTTTCAGGTAAGTGAGGTACAGTAACAACAACTTGTGAACCAGTTTTTTAAATGCTTGGGATTGACTA
>JGI1201J43222_100376_pt1 | contig 10426 bp, 8 predicted proteins | sample MastesBC008_FD_43222 | JGI IMG/M metagenome (IMG submission 43222) | reverse complement strand
GGGTTTTAAAAATCGGATTTGGTGTCACATCTTTATGTTCGCTTTAGTAATGGCACTGTGACATAGAATTTTAACAAAGCTCTGCCATAACAGAAAGCATAAGTGAGAAGACGAGTCTATCTCAAAGTTTTGACAAATCCCAGTCAGTTTTAAACTCAATCTCAAAAGAAATCATTGTGAGTAGAAAAGGACTACCAGAAACTACTGCTTACGTCAGAATTCTTCGCCAGTCTTGGCAAAGCGGGCTTCTCGAAGGTGAAGTCAAAGCCGGTGACTTTCAATGGGAGTTTAAATGGCACTTTCGCCAAGGCGAATTGTCAGTCCAACCATCTCAAGGGCGAGCATTAATTAAAGAACCCTTAAGTCGCTTTTTAGAACAAAAAGATTATCAACTCGAACCTGGAGGAGACTATGATTTTGTGATTCGAGCAGAGTTATAACAGTTACCAGTTTACGGCTAACGCCATGCCCTTACGGGCTACAGTTGTCAATATCTGCTCGCTGTTTACTGTTCCCTGTTCCCTTTTCCTGTCAACTATTCATTGGTTCGGTCAAACGGTTGAGATACCTTTCAATTAGCAAAATAGCTACAATATCATCTATTGGTCTTGGTGGTTGACGCATTCCTTGTGGTATTAACTTTGATAATCCTTTTGGTGGGTACATTATCCAATAGCGATCGCGTGCAAGTAGACTAGTATTACGTTCATCGATCAAAATAATGTTTAAGGTTTCGGCAAGCGATTCTAGTAATTTTTTTTTCCACTGCTTGGCTGTGGTTTGGTCGCCCATGACCATCAATGAAATTGGGTATTTTTTTCGTAACGTTTCAATAGTCTTTACTGCTTGGGCTGACTGAACAACTTGATGGTAGTGCAGTTGTCTATCTAATCCCATTACTGCTATACCGCATTTATCCCTACCTGGATCGAATCCCAAAAGCAAAGGTTGTGTGGGCGAAAATTCACCAAAATTCATATCAATAAATCAGGTATCAAGAGTTAGTTCTTCGCAATTGAGAATTTTATATTCTACATTTATTCTATTTTATATAGTAATCTTAAATCGTTGATGGAAATAAATGTTGTAGAGACATTTCATGTAATTAATATAAAGGATTCACCTGTTCAAAAATTAAATACGATTGTTACATAGTAATTGTTAATGAATAATGCAGTAAAACTCTGTCTTAAATTAAAATATTTAATTATTTAACTTTCTCAAATAATATTTATTCCTAAGTTTATATCTCAATTTATTTATTAAAAATGATATATTAATGCTCTATTTTTTATAAAAATACCTGTTGTTTTCAAGAGCTAAAAATAACTTCTCCTTTACGATTTGTTGCTATCAATTTAACTTTTAAAGGACCTTCTGTATAAGTATTTCTCACTGAAATTGCTTTAATATCTAATTCTTGATCGTATTTGCTTAACTGGTCAATAAAACGCAAAAAAGTAGAATCAATTTCTACATCTTTTAAAATTCCAGCACTGCGAGCACGAAATTGGGAAGCTGTGATTAATAGTTCAACTCTTTGGCGCAGTTGATAAGATGTCATTTTTTTGGGATTTGCTGTTGTTGCTGCTAACACTTCTTCTCTGGAAAACACAATTTCATTAGGTGTTGCATCAGCAAAAATTTCTATTCTTTTTTCCCCTTTGACATAATTCTCTGCAGAGAAAATTCTAACTACATATTCTCGACCATCATCAATTTCTCGGCTTAATCGCCGTACCTGTGATTTTGTTACATATAATGGTTGGGGATTAATCTTATTGAATCCTGGTTCTCTCAATCGATTAATCGCATTACGACTCGCTTCTTGCAAAAGTCTCACTACAGCTTGACGTGCTGCTGTAGGTTCTTTAACGCTAACTACTGCTTCTGCTAATACCTGACCCCGAAACAGTGCTAGCTTACCCCTGCGTAGTTCTTGGTTGGACTCACCTAACTTACCAAGTTGCTGTTGCAAAAATTGTTGTTGTGCTCGTAAGTCTTTTAAAAGGTTTTGTTTTTCTTCAATTATTTTTTGTCTTTGAGCAATTTCTTGCTCCCGGGCTTTAATCTCAGAATTACGTTTTTGGATACGTTTATCTAATTCGAGAATTTTCCGGTCCCGATCTTCTAGTTGAAGGTTTCTACTTGTAATTTCGCGATCGCGTTGTTCAATTGCAACTCGAGCTTGTTCGATCTCATCTACAAGTCTTTTACGTTCGACTTTCAGTTGCTCGATTCGTTTTAACTGCTCGTTTCTCTGGTTATAAACATTTTGTAGTTCCGACCTGGCTTGTTCGTACTGCTCAACAACCCGAGTCAACTGGGAGGTGGTTCGTTGGAGTTTATTTTCAGTTTGAGCTTGACGGGTAAGGGTATCTTCGAGTTGAGCTTGGGTAACTCGCTGCTTCGCATTGGCTCTTTCTAAAGTTTTATTAATTTTTCTTAATGCTTCTTGAGCCTCTACCTGCTGCTGCTTGACTGCACTTAATTTTTCCTCAACTTGACGTTTTTGAGCTTCGGTTTTCTTTAGTTGTTTGCGTTCGCGTCTGAGGTCGTTTTGAGTATGTTCTAGCTCCAAAATACCCCGGCGTAGATTTTTATCTACCAGAAAAATAATTCCTAAAGTTGATAAGGAAATTCCTACCCCTGTAATGATTGTTATTAATACTGCTGTATGTTTTGGGCGTAACTTAAAGAGTGAGAGCCGCTTTTTGCCAACCCGCGTACCAATTCGGTCGCCAACGGTAGCAATAACGCCTCCCAAAATTAAAACAGCTAAAACTATGATGTACCCAGAGTCCATACTTTAAGTTACCGAAACCCTCCCAGATACAGCCTACTACTTATTGACATTTTCTGTGGGGAATTGGAGATTGGCAATAGCTGATATTACTTATGAAGTGTAAGTTTCAGCAATTAGAAAGTAAAGATTTAAAACTACACTTTTGAGTTTTGACTAAGTGTAAGTATTAAGCTTTGAAACTTTCTGAGCCATCTCCACTTCCATCTAAACGGAACAGTTTAAGTGAATTGTCGACTTAGAGTCACAGGTTTATGCACCGTAATCTTCTTTTTGTGAATGGAAATCATCTTTTTCTCGCGCAAATCGCCGAGTAACCTGGTAACTGTAACGCGTGTAGAGCCGATGGCTTCTGCGATCGCCTGATGAGATAGCTTCAGATCGATAGTAATTCCATCAGCACAAGGGACTCCAAAATCTCGACAGAGAATCAGTAAAAAACTCACCAACCTGGAACCCATATCTCGGTGAGCGAGTGTTTCAATCATCATTTCTGTCTGCAAAATTCGTGAAGAAAGACCCCGCAGCATTAACATCGACAGTTCGGGGTTTTCTTTGAATGCTTGCTCCACCTGCTCAATGGGTGCTGAGAGTAATTCTACAGGTGTAAAAGCAACTGCATGGTAAAACCTATCTGACTTGTTTCCCGTCAGCAGAGATAAGACGCCAAAAACACTATTTTCCCGCAGCAATGCTACTGTTATTTCTTCTCCTGCTTCGTACACCCTGGAAAGTTTGACTGCACCTTTGAGTAAAAAATAAACACGCTCTGCAGGATCGCCGGGAAAAAAGATCGTTTTATTGCGCTCAAAAGTTTCAACAACTGGTGGAAATGCGCCAGTTGCCATTTGACGAAATACATTTGCTAGGGCTTTATCTTGTGTCACGATCATCTCCCTTCCCCTACCCAATGCCGGAAAAACAAAAGTAAATTACCTAAGAATACATTTGAAAAATTGAATTTGCATTGTCAACATTTTTGTTATTTACTATACTCAACCTCTTATCCTTTTAACTATTTGTTCATCATGATACATAATTTTTCATGTTTCGATCTACTAATTTTTGAGACTTAATTAGAAAATTTATATTTGAGTGGTTTTGTTAAGAGAAAAAACAACATATATTCAGAATATTTTAAGAAGTAAATAGAAATTTTATGGCAGTAAAAAACATCGACCTTTATGATTTTAAAAAAAATTTGTTCAAACAAAGACATACCAGAGTCAAATTCTAGTATGCTCAAGCATGATTGTTTACGTCATCAACTTTTATGCTGGATCTAACAGGAAAAAATGCACTTGTAACAGGTATTGCTAATAGTCGTTCTATTGCTTGGGGAATTGCACAGCAATTGCATAAAGCTGGGGCAAATATAGGTGTAACATATTTACCTGATGAAAAGGGTAAAATGCAGAAGAAAGTCTCCGATCTCGTAGAACCTCTGAACCCTAGCTTATTTCTGCCTTGTAATGTTCAAGATGATGAGCAAGTAAAATCTACTTTTACAACAATTGCTGAAAAATGGGAAAAAATAGATATTTTGATCCATTGTCTTGCTTTTGCAAAAAAAGAAGACTTGACTGGTGGATTTAGTGAGACTTCACGCTCCGGTTTTCATACAGCATTAGAAGTCAGTACTTATTCATTAGCTCAACTAGCAGCAGCAGCTAAACCATTGATGAAAGAAGGTGGAAGTATTCTCACATTAACTTATTTAGGTGGTGCCAGAGCTGTGCCCAATTATAATGTAATGGGAGTTGCTAAAGCTGGTTTGGAAGCCAGCGTACGTTATCTTGCTGCTGAATTAGGTACAGCAAATATCCGTGTAAATGCAATTTCTGCAGGTCCAATTAGAACTTTAGCTTCTTCTGCGGTTGGAGGTATTTTAGACATGATTCATCATGTGGAAGAAGTAGCACCATTACGACGTACTGTTACTCAATTAGAAGTAGGAAATGCGGCAGCTTTTTTATGCAGCGATTTAGCAAGTGGAATTACGGGACAAGTAATCTATGTTGATGCTGGATATGAAATCATGGGTATGTAAATAATCAATACTTCCAAGTTGTTAATCTCAAAGTTGTTAATCTCAAGTTGCGAGCCTGAAATTGTAAGCCTGAAATTATGAGCCTCGAATTTTAAACTTTAAGTTGAGAACTTCTGAGTATGAATTTCCAGTTGCGAACTTCCAACTATGAACTTCCAACTACGAACTTCCAACTACGAACTTTCATTTGTTAATAGCTACAAGCTAATTACCCAAATTCAATTTTGTATTTAGGTGTAGCTATTGGCATTTTCCACCCTCAAGACTTTATCTAAGTAGCAAGCTCCTATGCAAACAAGTAATCGTCAAACTCAGTCGCGTCATCAAAGTGCAGTTAGTAATCCTCGCATTGCTTCAGTTAGTCGCACTACCGGTGAGACAGATGTACAGGTAACAATTAATCTCGATGGAACGGGACATTGTCGTGCTGCAACAGGAATTCCTTTTTTGGATCATATGCTGCATCAAATAGCTTCCCATGGTTTGTTCGACTTGGATATTAAGGCTAAGGGCGATGTGGAAATTGACGATCACCACACCAACGAAGATGTGGGAATCACTTTGGGACAAGCAATTGCAAAAGCATTAGGCGATCGCAAAGGAATCGTCCGTTTTGGTCATTTTATTGCGCCTTTAGATGAATCCTTAATTCAAGTAGTTTTGGACTTTTCCGGACGTCCCCACATTACCTATGGTTTAGAAATACCCACCCAAAGGGTAGGAACTTACGATACTCAGTTGGTGCGAGAGTTTTTTGTAGGAGTTGTTAACCATTCACAAATGACGTTACACATTCGTCAATTTGATGGAATTAATTCACATCACATCATTGAAGCGACTTTTAAAGCTTTTGCTCGGGCTATGCGAATGGCTGTAGAAATAGATCCCCGTCGTGCAAGTACTATTCCTAGTTCTAAAGGGGTTCTCTAACTTTACTTAAGTCAGTCGATTAGTTTGGGGAGTGTGGGGAGAGGAATAAAATACTCATTACTGTGCGCTAAGATTACTCGTTAATTTTCCCAAAGAGATCCATGGTGTCAGATTTACTTTTAGAAGCTGAAACGGTGGAAAAATCTAAAATTCCTGTTTGGTATTTTCCTCTAGCTAATGGACGTTATGAGGTAAAACCAGGAATGATTCCTCTCGGTTCCGACTTGGGTAACGGTAAAATCGACGAACAGGTATTTCAAATTGATAGTAATTTTGCTCATTATCGTCGATTAAAGCTTGCTGCTCGTAAAGAAAATTTAGATAAGTATTACCAAACCTATAATTATCCTCTAGGTGTTGCAACTGCTGTCGCAGGGTTAATTATTGATCGCTTAACCCAAGAATATCCCCAGTACTTTACACAATTTTTATATGATGGGAATATCATATTTAAGAGTTTCCTTACCGGAGAAAGCCTCTACTTAGACAAAAATTTGCAGCTACAAGCAGTTGAATTTAATAGTAAAAAAATAGTTCCAGTTTATACTTCTACCCTCGACGCTTTAGCAGCACAAACTCAAGAAGATATCACAGTCATTTGCCGTGATAGAAGTGGGAAAAACTGGGTAAGTGCTATTCACTTATGTTTTCCCAATCATTGGTCAGCAGAAGAAAAAATAGGTAAAGACTTTACCACAGTACATGCTCCTGTTGCAGGCATGGAAAAAATGAATCGCCAAGCTGATAAAATTGTTAACACTATTATTACTCGCAGACCAATGGTACGTTTTGCTTGGGGTTTGAGTACTGACACGCGGCTTAACCATCACCCACGAACACCACAAAATATATCAGTTGAAAAATGGAATGGGAGAAAGTTTAATCGAGATTGTCCCCGATTATATTTAAGGATTGAACGTCAGACTATGTGGGGTTTACCCGAACATAACGCATCTTTATTTACTATCCGTACTTATTTTCGTGACTGTAGCTTGTTAAAAAAAGACAATAATTTAAGGTATAAATTATCCTCAGCTATTGAGTCTATGACATCAGATTCTTTAATTTATAAGGGATTAACTAATAGTAAAGAAGATATTTTGAATTTCTTAAATAATGATTTTATGTCTATTTAAATACTTTTTTAGTACTGTAAATACTTGTATCCTATTTGAATGCTAAGATTTATATTGAATACAAAAGCTAAATTACCTATTTTTGTTATTCAACATAAACCGGAATTTAATAATAAAAATTAATAAAAATTATTTGCGACCAAAAAAATAGCTACAATACTGAAAACACTTAATTTAATATGACACAGGCAATCATTCTGAGTCACTCAAATGTTATTTATTTAGCTTTGAATGACTATGTAATTTTTGTTCTGTAGTAATTTTGAATTAATAGACGTGGAGTATATATTGAGTTTTTATAAGGCATTGTAATTATGCAACAGAATGCCGAACAAATTGATTTATTTGCTTTAAAACAGGCGATAGACACTTCGCCATTAATAGTCCCATCCGATATTTTAGTTGTTGATGCAATTGCTGTGATGATGGGTCGGGCAAAATATAGTAATAGTTATGAGTTAGCAAATCATCAGCCTGAGAAGATTAGTGTAAACCTGAAGCCAGAAGATTATGTATTAGTTGTAGAGAATTTGAATGTAGTAGGAATATTAACTCAAACAGATGTAATTAGACTTACCATTGCAGGGAAAAACTTATCTAAGATGAGAATTTCCGAAGTAATGACGCGAAAGATCGTAAAAATTAAGCAATTCCCCGAGCAGGATATTTTCGCAATTCGTTCCTTGATGCGCGAACATAGAATTTGCCATTTACCGGTTGTAGATAGACGAGATTGTTTAGTAGGAATAGTTACTCAAAATACTTTATTGCAAGTTTTAGATGGTCTAGAAAAAATTGATGTTATTGAAACCTTACAAAATCAAGTAAGAATTAAAAAAAATCAACCAAAGCAAATAGAAGAGACCTTAGTCTCAGGTCTAGAAACGAAACATCAATTTATCGATCCAGTATATGAAGAGGTAGATAGTCAAAGAACTGGTCAAATTAGTACAGTTTCTTTTGACGAAATGGATGAGAGTGAAAAAGATATTGCTAATGAAACAGAATTTCATTTTTTATATCCTAGCGGTAAACTAGAAACTAATAATAAATATTGCGATCAAGAAGTAGAGTCTTTGAAGCAAAAGGATATTGACCAATATCAACAATCAGAATTAGAGAAAAACCAAGAAAATTATTATAATTCGCCTCAAAATTTAAGCTCTACTACCTCAAATGTACCTATTTGTATTTACGAATTGGATCGTCAAGGTAAAATCCTTTTCGCTAATATAGCTTATGGGGAGGCAACTCAAAAGCAGCTATTATATGGGAAATTAGCAGAGTCTTTTCCTGAAGGACAAATTTCCAAATTTGAGTCTGCGATCGGGGAAGTTTTTGATACCGGACAAGTTAAGGAAATAGAATATTCAATTCTCAATTTTCAGGGTGAGGTTCAATTTTACACGACTAAAATTGTACCAAATCAAGTTAAAGGGAAAGCACCAACAGTTATTTTGGTGATCAGTAATATAACTGAAGTTAAGCAAGCACAAGTCGCTTTACAAGAGAGCGAAGAGCGATTTCGCACCATGGCGGATACTGCTCCAGTAATGATCTGGCTTACCGATACAGATAAACGTTGTACTTACTTCAATTCCTGCTGGCTGGAACTAACCGGACAAACCTTAGAGCACGAAATTGGTCATGGCTGGATTCGGGGTATTCATCCAGAGGATAGACAAGAGTCTTTAGATATTTACTGGAGATCCTTTGACGAACGGCGAGCGTTCTCCATGGAATATCGGTTGCTAGGTTATGATGGTGAATATCGCTGGATTTTGGATCGGGGAACGCCTAGATTTAATTCAAATGGGAGTTTTGCCGGTTATGTCGGTTCTTGTGTAGATCTGACCGATCGCAAGCTTGCTGAGGAAAAAATCGCCGAACAAGCAGCGCTACTTGATGTTACTACAGACGCAATTTTATTACGAAGCTTATCAGGGGAAATTTTATATTACAATCAAGCTGCTGAAAGCATTTATGGTTGGAGTTCTTCAGAAGCGATCGGTAAAATTGCTAATGAACTTTTATATCCAAAAAAATCACCAGAACTAATAGACGCATTAGAAAAAGTTCGCGAGAATAATTCTTGGCAAGGTGAATTATATCAAGTAACTAAAACTGGTAAAGAAATTATTGTTGCCAGTAGATGGACTTTAGTAAGAGATAAAGTAGGAAACCCTAAATCTATCCTGACAGTTGATACTGATATTACGGAGAAGAAACAATTAGAAGCACAATTTCTTCGCGCCCAGCGCTTGGATAGTCTTGGTATTTTGGCTAGTGGTGTTGCTCACGATCTCAACAATATTTTGACACCAATTTTGGGTGTTGCCCAATTATTACCGATCAAGGTAAACCACCTGGATAATACTTCCAAACAAATGTTAGAAACTTTGGAAAACAGTGCCAAACGCGGGGCTAACTTGGTCAAGCAAATTCTATCATTTGCCCGTGGTGATGAGACCAAGCGTACCTTAGTCCAAATTAAGCATTTACTCAAAGATATCGAGCAGTTTGTCAAAGAAACATTTCCTAAATCGATTGAAATTGAAAAGAATGTACCGCAAGACCTATGGATTGTTTCTGCAGACCCCACCCAATTGCATCAAGTATTAATTAACTTGATTGTCAATGCTCGTGATGCAATGCCTGATGGAGGGAAATTAAGTATTTATGCTCAAAATGTCTCAATCGATGAAAACTATGCCAGGATGAATATTGAGGCAACAGTTGGTCCTTATGTGGCTGTAACAATTGCTGATAACGGAGTTGGTATTCCTCCTGAAAATATAGACAGAATTTTCGATCCCTTTTTTACAACTAAAGAAGTAGGTAAGGGCACAGGACTTGGTCTATCAACTGTTTTAGGGATTGTCAAAAACCATGGCGGTTTTGTGGAGATATCTAGCAAAGTAGAACAAGGCAGCCAATTTAAAGTATATTTACCTGCCAGGCAAGGTATTGTTCCTCAAGTCACCCAAAATTCCGAGTTGTTCCCGGCGAGTGGAGAACTAATTTTGCTAGTTGATGATGAAGCTAGTATTTGTGAAATTATTAAAGCCACATTGGAAACCTATAATTTTCAGGTTTTGATAGCTAAAGATGGTATCGAGGGAATTTCTTTGTACGCTGTCCATAAACATGAAATTTCTGCAGTCTTAATTGATATGATGATGCCTTTGATGGATGGACCGACAGCAATTCGCACCTTGAAGCGAATGAATCCACACGTGAAAATTATTGCCATGAGTGGGTTAGCATCGATGGAAAGTCTCACACAAACTGCAGGAAGCGGAACTCAACAATTTCTGGCAAAGCCTTTCACTGCACAGGAATTATTGAATTCTCTAACATCGCTCTTATAGGGTTTTTCAAAGAGTTAAGGTACGGTGAATATTTTTATTTCTTCTCTGTTTCCGTTCCCTTTTTCTTGGTCTTGCGACTCTTTTCCACCTTATACCAAATCCGATTTTTAAAACCCCTTTATATTTTTTGGGATTT
>JGI1201J43222_100374_pt1 | contig 10470 bp, 6 predicted proteins | sample MastesBC008_FD_43222 | JGI IMG/M metagenome (IMG submission 43222) | reverse complement strand
GGGGATTGGCGACTGGGGATAGCACTGCATGCCCCCGCGACTGGAGCTTGGCTATAGGGGATTAGGGATTGTGACGCGACAGCGTCATATGATAATGAGTAATTGATCGCTGTTAAGTAAGTAGGCAAGAAAAAAGTAAACTATGTAAANAAATATAAAATANNNGTATTTGGCTCGTAGTAGCGCTTTAGCGCTAAAGCGCTATTACAAACAAGTTATGATTTTTCTTACTAACCTACTTAACTGTTAACTGTTAACTGACAACTGATTTCAATCCACATCGTTCCAAAGTTGTTCTAATCGACGTCGCCAAGCCCCCAATACTTGTTCTCGTTCCTGTGAAGTTTGTTCTCGATCACCCATCAAACCTTCAGCATAAAACCGATCTAAGGTTTGCATTGTTGCTTCTAACGACTGTCCTTGAATTTTTGCAGTTGCAATAATTCGCCGGATACGGCTTTCAATCAGATTATTGAAAACATCATTTATACCAGCCTGCTGCAAAGAAACAAGACGCGTAACAGCACTCTTAAAATCTTCAACAGTCAAACTTTCCCTGGTGTGCTGAAAAACTCCCCAAATTACACCTTGATTTAAGGCGTAACGAACTTCCTGGGTATCATCGAAGTTTGCTTCTAAAAATTGTTCTAAAAAAGGCTGTGCTTCCTGAAATGTCAAAATCGGTAACAGTAGTCGCAACCAACTTTCATCTTCAGAAAGCAAAACCAATAGGCGAAAACTAGGCATTTCTACTTGCCAAGAGCCGCGTTCAACTACATTGACTGTAGTTGTACCAAATAACTCTTTGAGAGTATCCGTAATTTCTGAAGGTGTCATATGATGCTTACTTGTTCCTACCTCCAGACTATCGTTAAAATTAACCTATTTATCATCTTTATCTTTTTAAAAGTTATACAGTAAACTCAAAATTCAGGGCTTCAGTGATGGGATAAAGTAAACAGAAAACAGAGAAAATAAATAACAATTAACTCCATCGCCTATCACCTATCATCAGTCATTCAGCCTAACTGTTTCTTTTATAAATCAAAAATACTGAACCAATTGGACCCAGATTTTCTAGGTAAACTTTATTGTTGTAATAAAGTCCTGGAGACATTCCACCATCAAATAGCATTCCCTCTTGAATCTTGCCTAAACAGTTATTACGAGCAATACCTTTTAAAACATCATCAAACATATGAGGTAGAAGTTCTCGATTCGATGAGGATATTTCAATGGATGAATTTGCTTTAGCATCGTTTACTAACAAAATGACATAGCCTTTATTAGTAATCGCAGCCATCGAGCGATTTATTGCTCCCTTACAAGCTAGTTCCCCTAAAGCCTGACAAATATCTTTAAATCTACCGTTAATGTAAAATCTGCCATTTCCCCCAACTACATTGTAATTTAAACTTTCACTGTTTCTTCTACCAACTTTTATCGTTGCTCTTCTCTGGCTTGGCTTCCCCCCTGAAATTCCAAAGGAAGAACGTTTATTTTTAAATGCTCCAGAATATTCTACTCCCCGGGAGATGTTTAATCCTTGGGGTTTATTTTCAGTATCAATATAGTCAGCATTAATAGCTGCTAGAGGTAATCTTCCATTTAATTTGGCGTTTTCCTCATTGACAAGCTCATAAAATAATTTGGGTACATATTCTTTCTTAATTTTACCGTGATTAGTTTTGCTATAAATTTTATGGTTTAAACCAACATTAACTTTAAAATCTAATTCCTCAGACTTGGGATTTAAAATAATTACATGATTAATTCCTTTCTCATATTGCTCGCCCAAATTATTGGTTTTTATGAAGGCAATGCTAGAATTTTTATCCTTACCAAAACAATATTCTTTTGAATCTTTTTCTTGAATTTCTTCTTGATTATTTTCTTGATTGCTTTCTATCACTTCTGTTTCAATCGGAGCTTTTTGAATCCCTTGACTGTCAGCAATTTCAATATTTTCAATATTTTTACAACCTGTAAATAAATTTAGGATAACTGCTGTTATCAACCATGAATAAAATATATTTTGCTTAGACATATATTAATTTTACTGAGAGATTAATCTAAAGATTTAGTTATTGCACAGAGGTTTAGCATTTTAAGTATCTACACGATCTATGGATGATAATACTAATTGAGAAATTTCTAAATAAAAAAATATACTTATTTATTCAAGAAGGCGTAGGTCGATGTGCTGTTACAGGTAAAAATTATCTTATTGTCAGTTTCTCTGTGGAAATCCAAGTCTTGAGGCTCTGATTTAACGAAGGAAGAAGGAAGGAGGAAGAAGGAACCCCATTAATAAATTAAGGGGATTTGATAAGGAAAAAGTTTATATTTCTCCAGAGGCGAAGCCGTCGCCGCAGGCTCTTAATAGAATTAAGGGGCTTGTATCCCTTTTGGTCGTAAGAAAGAAGGATTAATTTACATACAAATTTATTACACTTCTTCCTTCTTCCCTCTTCCCTCTTCCTTCCGACGTAGTCGGTCATGTTCTCTTAATTACTTATTATTAAATCTGCAGGGGAGAAAGGAACAGTGATGCATCAGCAAAACGTCTCCCTAAGCGAGAACCCAAAGCCCCCCGTCCGGCGTAGCCACCCTGCAGGGTGGGAATACGCACCAAGAGAGGGCAAAAAGGAAGAAAGAGTTTCCAGTTTTTCGCACATGTATAGGAATTATAAGTATTTACCGAACTCTTTACTTGCGTATAACACCACAGTATTTTCTATTCTTATGTAGAAAAATGTGAGAAAACAAAAACCGCTACAAAATATTCTGTAGCGGTTTGAAAATAAAGTTCAATATCTGAATTTTTGTTAATCTGAAATCTCAAATTTTAAATCTCAAATCTCACATTCCTTCAGCAAAAATTAGGAAAACCATTCTAAAACAGCTTCTTCCTTAGTATTGGTGTGACGCGAGGGTGTTTCACGATTGAACTTCATGTGAATTGAACGGGTTTGTTCACCATCAACTGCAACAGCTTTAATTGGATAGTCAATTAAACCGTCTTGGAAGGACATCTGGAAGCGGAAAGTTCCGTCGGGATTGAGTTGAATTTGGCGATCACCAATGGTTACTGTAGCATCAGGTTCGGTAGCACCGTAAACAATCAACTCCGCATCAGCAATTAACCAGAACTTGCGGGGACGAACTGGTGGTGCAGAAGCAGAAAAACCAACACCAGACATATTTAAGCCTGATACATTAGGCTGCGCCCACATACCAACGCCGGAGGGGAAGATGTAGGAACTAATTGCTTGCTCTGGAGCCATTGAGCCAGGTACGTGGTGCATAGAACCAAAGATAGAACCAGCAACTCGCATTGCTTCAGCAGATTCTGCCATACCAAAGATTTGGTCGTAAATCTGGTTACCGGTAGTAACACCAGGTTCTGGTTGTTTCTTGGAAGGAGGTACGAGTTCGTATTTAGTCTGACCGCGTAAATCTTCTTCGAAGTCAACGGTAATGAAAATATCTTCAATCCAGTCGGAGGGATAAACAGGAGGAGTGTGGACTGTTGCAGAACGAGCCAATACTAACCAGCGACCGTCAGCACAACGATAACCAATGTCAATCACATAATCGCGATCGCTTACTGGAATAGGTATGTACCATTCTCTCGCTAACTCATCAGAAGGATATTCCTGAATGCTGTGGGGGCTTTGGTGTTCTAAGTCGATGTCGGTAACATCATAAATTCTTAGGGCGAGTTGTTGTCCTCCCTGTCTTCTCAATTCTTCTTTATGCTCGTTGGGTACATCCCAGTAAGCATAAGCCCATTGAGGATCGCGAGGCATTAAAACAATTCGACTTTCGCCGTAACCTGCGGGTAAATCGTTTAGTCCTTCATCAACATCAGCAAGGTTACCACCAGTGCGATCTACTTGACCCAACTCAAATTTTGCTGCTTCCACGGTTTCTTGTGCCTCCGGCGAACGAGATTGATTAACAGAAATCTTTTTGCGTTCTACTTCTTGAACTGCTGCTAATAGCTGCGCTTTTCGCATCCTGCTGTAGCGGGAGACGCCATATTCACTGGCAACTCTACGTAGTTGCCTCAATGTCATCTCTTCTAATGGTGGGCGTTCTTTTGCCATGAATTCGGTCTCCAGTATTTTAGGAACGGTAAATTCGTTATTATTTACCCCAGTTCAGCATACTTCGATAGATTTTCCATCTATCTCAGATAAACTCTCGATTTGACGAATCCTGGTTTTTTATGTGCTTATTTTAGATAGGCTTATAAATCGGCAAACTTTTAAACTAGGTGTCTAAAGTTACTAAGTATTAGGTGCCATCCAACCTGTTTGCGGTTTCTTAACTAGAGATTAATCGCCCCCATATCTCCTTTCATCAACCATCTTTAGTGCGAACAGGAGTAGAGTTTGTATATTTTCTCGGTTAAGGATTTACTCTTTTGTGATTCCTACTGATGCCAAAATTAGCACTTCACTTTCAGGAACGGAGTAAAACTGTCGTTAAATAAATATTAACCAGCAATGCCACCGAGGGATCAAGGGGGTTGAGGAGTCTTTTTGACTCCTTGAACGGACTTATAAGCCCTTGAGGGATTGTTAAGTCATCAAATCATGACATTTTATCCCTTGAAAGCTGACTAAACACCCCTGAATAGCTTAATTTGTCATGATTGCATGACAATAATAGTAATACTGCGGTTGCGAGGGCGGAATCACCTAGTATTTACCAGTGATGAGATGGCGATCGCGCTACTTTATTATTTGATGATATATTTGCCGCATTAATAGCAGTAATAATACTAACTAATGTATTAACGAGGTATAAAAAATACTTGTAATTTGAGTCGCCTAATTTAACCTAGTACTGTCAAAACTGGAAATTTAAAAATCGATAGCTTATTTTCTGCAAAAAAATCGAGTCGCTAGACAGGGGCAATAAGGAAAAAAGAAAGGAATGTAAAGGAAAACCTAGAGGCATAAAATACTACAAAAAATCATTCCCAAACGCGCAGACTACACGAAAACTGAAGTCGCCGTTGGATTTGTCGCGCCCAACAGATCTATTGACGTTGAGGCGGAACGCGGAACGGCAGTAATTAGGATAGTAGATCCAGGAACCGCCCCGCAGTACGGCACGACCTGTTACCCGAGAAAAATTATTATTCTCACTTAGCCAAGCACTACCATCTGTCGGCGCACCATTATAGTCTAAATGCCAATCATCAAGACACTATTCCCAAACGTTACCGTGCATATCGTATAGCCCAAAGGCATTAGACACAAAGCTACCCACAGGAGTTGTTCCTTGTCCAACAAAGGGAATTAATGATAATAATGATGCCTCAATGTTAGGCTGACAGCTTGCCAACTCAGTTGTAATTGTTTCGCCAAAGTTAAATGGAGTAGTTGTGCCTGCCCTACAAGCATATTCCCATTGTGCTTCACTGGGAAGAGAATATTGTCTTCCAGTATGATTTGACAGTCTGGCACAAAATTCAACAGCGTCATACCAGGAAACTTGTTCTACTGGTCTGTTATCACCTTTGAAATGAGAAGAATCTGGTTTTAAATCGCAGTTAACTCTGGGTAATCCTGCTACGGCTTTCCATTGTTTTTGAGTTACAGGATGTTTACCCATCCAGAATGATGGAACTCTTACTTCGCGTTGTGGGCGTTCCGAATCACCGCTACCTTCTTCCGTTTTTGGTGCACCCATTATAAAACTACCACCAGGAATCCAAACCATTTCTAAAGAAATTTGATTCCCCAGTTTTTCAGTAAAATATTGATTTCCGTGGTAATGATAATTAATTGATTTTGTTTCTTTTGTGATGGTTGCAAATTTAAATGTAAAAGTATTTATTTGAGGAGAATTTTCAGCTTTCCCTAATACTTTCGAAGATTCTGTGACAGGTTGATAATTATTGATTTGGGGGAAGTTTTCAGGTATTTCTGGGACTTTTAGAGATTCTGTAATGGGTTGATTCTTTTGAGAATATTGTGTATTAGATTTTGGATTTTGATTATTATTTTGCGTTAATAAATTATTATATTTTCTCTGTACTTCTTGCAATTGAGGATTACCACTATTTTGTTTAATTGCACCAGAAATCAGTTCTGTTAATCGACCTTGTGCCTCAAAAACTTTCACTAAGTTAAAAGCGATCTCAATTTAAATCTTCACCCCCAGCCATTTCATGTAAGTTCTCACCAAATCGATCTTGTAGCATTATCGCTAATTTAGTTTCAGTGAAAAAAGCACTGCATAATGCTTCTCTTATTTGTTTGAGGAGATAACCAGGAACTTTTACATAATTCATTGATAGCTACTTGAATATCTATAAAAATATCAATTACTACTGTAACTGTATTTAAGTAACTACATTACTTTGAACAAAATTTTCACAAACTTTGCTTTCGAGTTTTATATTCTGATTATCTGAAAAGCTTTTGAAAAATAGTTTTTGTGTAATTATTACAATTATTCTTGTTTTTTAAACCGATATTGACCCTTGTAAAGAATTTTCAAATTGAATCGCTACTATAACTTCATTAAAAACTCTTTGAAACATATCTTGGTCATTTAATATTTGTTTTTAGCCTAAACAAGTAGGTGATAAAAACAGGTGTTTATTTCCCTCACAGTCATCCCATCCATTTTTTAATTCTATCCGTTGCTCAATCTGTCCACATTTACAACGAACCACTAAAGAAATGTTATTAGAAAATTTATTAGTTACTTTTTTCTAAATTATTGATAACCAAATCATAAAATACATTAATCAATCATTCTTGCTCACAGTACTAAGCACTGACATCTCTTGAATTCGCCATGCATTATTGACCTTTACCAAATCATATTTAACACGGATAGTTTCGTTGTAAGACTGTCGGTTATTGATTTGACCGTTTTGATAAAACTTGGCTGCTTCGGTCACCGATGCAACGACACTAGCATTCTTTTCATCAATAGGAGTGACTTTTAAACTAGTTGAATCTAATCTGTGTTGGAACATTCGATAGCGATTCGCTGCTTTCTCCTGACGCACGATTCTTTCCCATTGCGACAACGACTGACCAGTCAAAGCTTGTCTTAAACTATCAATATCGTGTCTTTGTCCCAAAGCACGGGTTTTTGCAAGTAACCAATTACGAATTACAGTTTCAGCAGTACTTTCGCTAAAATCTGGTGACTTGGGTTCCTCGTTTAAACGGGGAATTTCTACAGGTGGTTGATTAATTGCAATTGCTAACTGTTCTTCTGGTTTAGCTGTTGGTGGAGGCAAAATCTTTTTTATCCATCCCAAAGCAGTACTTCCCAACAAGAAAATTAAAGCTACTCCAGCAACCGAAGCTAATAGCAATCTAATTCGGCGATCTATCCCAACCGAAATGTAACCAGAATTTGGTCTTTGCAAATTACCCTGATGGATATTTCCTTGGTGAGTATCTGAGGTGCGGGAATTAGTTCGAGTACGCTGACGCCTGGATGTTGCAGTTGCTCCAGAATTTGTATTCTTTGAACTGTTTAAATGCGAACCGTTTAAGTGGGAACCATTTAAATGTGAACCGGAAATGTTTGAATTTGATTGAGTTTCCCGACTAAATCGCTCTCGAGTATCTGTAGGTACAGATGTTCTGTGTATGTTACCGTTGCCGTTATTTGTCTGTAATGATTTTCTTGAAGAATTGGAAGAATAAGAATTAGAAGAATAAGAATAATCTTGTCTTTTTGAATTTTGATGTTCGGAAAATCTCTGGCGATCAGAGTTATTAATCTCCTGGGATTGTCGATAATTTACATTTCTACTATTGGGACCTTGAGAAGTATTTGCTCGTGCAGTTTTATGGGTTGAATTTTGATATGTGGAATTTTGATGTTGAGAATTTTGATATTGAGGATTTTGGTGTTGAGAATTTTGATTATTAAGCTTCCACTCTTTTCTTACTTCTCGTTCCACAGGTAAAGCTTCCAAATAAGCTTGCACTTGTGAATCAGCAAAATAATCTTTCAGGGAAAACTGTTGTGTTACTAGGTCGCGAAAATGGGCAAACACTTCATTTTGTAACCATCGCTCGCTGTAAAGACAAAGCCCTGGTAACAAGTCAGGAGAGTTTTGGGAATTCTCGCGGATAAAAGCTAAAGCTTCATACTCTTGAGAAAGTTCTAAAGCATAAATTGCTTCTTCTGTTTGTCCCAATAATAAAGCACATAGAGATTGCTCCAAATGCACATCTTGACGCTTTCCCAAACTCATCAGCATTTTCTTTCCTTGACGAATCAATGCTGGTTGACGTTGGGCAAATCCGCGTGCTATCAAAGCATAAACAGCTAAGTAAGTTGCTACTGCAGAAGGACGCCTACTTTCGGCCTCAAATATTTTTTGTTGTTCGGCAGCCGTTAAATAATGACGTAACTGCTGAATAAAACGTAGGAAATCATCAATATTTAATCCAGATCTATCATCCCCATCGCCGTCTATTCCGTGACGTTGCTCTAAAACCTCTTCTAATAACCGCAAACCCTGCTGTCTTTCGGCTTTTTTCTCTAAAGGTAAAGCTAGTAACTCCAGAATTCGATAGGGACATAACCGGTCGAGATCCGATTGAATTTCCGCTTGAATGTTAGGGAACATATTTTCCCGATACAGAAGTTCTCTACCTGTTTCTAAAGAAGTCGCAGCATTTTCATGATTACCTTGTTGCCATTCTTCCCGACCTAATTCCAAACAAGCAAGAGCAACAGTGAGGACAATATCAGGACGTTCACCGGGATCGAATCTGGGTGTATCTTGAGTTAATTGTCTATCTAAAGCTTGGGATACTGAATTGTTAGTTATATAAGGACTACCCAACTTTAAAACAAGTTCGTATTCTCCTAACTCTTGAAGAATCAATAAAGCACCTACGAGTTCATCTTCGGCAATTTCTATATTTAAAGATTGAGGTTCTGTATTGCCAATATTATTTTGTAGCCGTTCCTCAACAGCCACTGTACCGTCGGTTGTATCATCCGGATAATATGAATTTGATAGATATAGTCGATCGTAGGCTTTACGATCTTTCGGATTAGATAAAACCACGTAAGCTTCTTCTATGAGTTGTTTGCGAGAATCTATTGCTGCTTGGGAGTATTCGCGACGTGGTAATCCGACCATACGATCGCTATAAGCTTGCCGCAACTGTTCCTCACTTGCCGCCAATGGTAGTCCTAAAATTCGGTAGTAATCTAGCGGAATTCGCACAGCCTATTTCCCCTGCAGCGCGATCGACATAAAAAATTTACCTATAGTCTTTTTGGTTTATAAAAATTTACTTTGTTACGCCGTGCCACAATAATAACGCTTTACCCACGTATCACAAGTATTTACTGTAACAACCTCATATTCATTGCTACTTGAAAAATAATTAATCTGGATAGTACGTGGAAGCCTTATGTAATGGTGTATGGCGTTCATTTATCTAGATATTTTATTTATAAAAAACTGTGGTTACATAACTTTCTTCGAGAATTTCATAATTTCATAATTTCATAATATTTACCTCCTGCAGTTTTTCAGCTTACGGTATAAATAATGCACTTACATAAGTATGGTTATATATTTTTGAGTTGATAGATATCTAGATTTCAACTGTGAAGCTGAAGCTTGATATAGCGTACTTTTAACTCAGGGAACATCAGGATAAGTTTACATAATTAAAGCTGATGCTATGAGAAACAAATATTACCATTTAATGAAGTGCTGCGCAATCACCTAGAGAGGTATCTAAATTTTTGCTAGTATTTTTAAGGCTTTTAGTCTCTGAAGCTCTGAGGGTTTGAGGTTTTTGGGAAGGCAAGATTGAAATTTTAATATACACGATTTAAGTTTTATGACTTGAATCTGCCTATTCAAGCTTGATTACTTGTTGCTTAAATTTATAGGTAGTTCAAATTTATAGCTTCAAAGGTTGACTTAAAGATTTACAGATAAAGCTGAAATTACCAAAGCTCTTAAGAATAAACAAAAATGCGATTGACGATGATTCTTAAGAGCATTGAGATAAAAATACTGAGTTTAATCTATATCAGATGGGAAATATGACTGGAGCTAAATAATTTATGACTTAAATTTATGACTTAAGGTTTGTGAATTAAGGTTTTAGCTTAAGGTCTTATAGCGGATTGCAACTAAGTGAGGTACAGTTCAAAAACTGAAAGTCAGTTATAAAGCAGATTCTACTCCTGACTCCTGTCTTCTGACTCCTGAATTCTGCTGTATATTGTTCCAAAACTTTTATTGGAAGTAAGGTTTGCGTAAAAACCGATGGAAGTGAAGACGGACATTCGTCACAATGCGTCGTAATTCTTCATTCAACTGCAAGTTACTTCCCTCAAGTCAACTCTTGTAAATATATTGCATACGACTTGACGATCATTTTTTCTTATCTCAATTATTAAGCCAAACTAGATTGAAAAAACAAATAAATAAATTAT
>JGI1201J43222_100375_pt1 | contig 10486 bp, 11 predicted proteins | sample MastesBC008_FD_43222 | JGI IMG/M metagenome (IMG submission 43222) | reverse complement strand
CTTCCCACACTTCCCACACTTCCCACACTCCCTTTACTCCAATTCCCGCCTACCTTCCAAGGCTCTAGCTAAAGTTATTTCATCGGCATATTCCAAGTCACCACCTACGGGTAAACCAAAAGCAATTCGTGTAACTTTGGTAAATGGTTTTAATAATTGTCCAATATACAACGTAGTTGTTTCCCCTTCTATACTGGGGCTAATTGCTAAAATTACTTCTTTTGGTTGTAGCTGACTTACTCGTCTAACTAGTGGTTGAATATTTAATTGTTCTGGTCCGATACCATCGATTGGCGAGATTACTCCACCTAAAACATGATATTTTCCTTTGAATTCGCGGGTTTTTTCTAAAGCAATTACGTCACGGGAATCTCCGACCACGCAAATTGTACGGGTATCGCGGTTGGGATTACGGCAAATTTCACAAATTGGTTCTGCTGATAGGTGAAAACATTCTTTACATAAACCTATTTGTTTTTTCGCAGCCATTAAAGCTTGCGCTAAGGCTTCAACTTCTGTTTCTGGGCGCTTGATAATATGCAATGCTAGGCGTTGGGCGGTTTTTGGACCTACTCCCGGTAAGCGTTGCAATTGTTCGATTAAGCGGGCTAGGGGACGTGCGTAAACCGTTGTTTTATCTCCAGTGTGTTCGCGTCATACATATCATGCCATTGTTATAGAATTTTGGATGATTTATTTATTCATAAATTGTGTATGAGTTTTAATTATTGAGGTGTCTGCTTAAAGATTTATCATATTTGTGGGAGTTGGTAAGAGCTTATGTCTAACAAAACCCATAATTATTTGCGGTGCGTTATGGCTAAGATTTAACAAAACCAATAATTTGCGGTGCGTTACGGCTGACGCCTAACACACCCTACAAAACTGTTAACTGATAATTGATAACCGATCGTGCAGACTAACCAAAAACTTTATCTTCCCTCAATGGGTTGCGGAACCTGGGCATGGGGTAATCGATTACTCTGGGGATATGATGAAAGTATGGATGATGAGCTACAAGCTGTATTTAATCAGTGTGTAGCTAATGGGGTGACTTTATTTGATACAGGCGATTCCTACGGTACTGGTAAATTAAATGGACGTAGTGAAGAACTTTTAGGACGCTTTCAAAATGAGTATATAGGTGTCAATAAAGATAATATTTGCATCGCTACTAAGTTAGCAGCATATCCCTGGAGATTAACCCGTGGTTCTATGGTATCTGCAGGAAACTCTTCTGCTCGACGCTTGGGTAGAAATATTGATTTGGTACAGTTACATTGGTCTACTGCTAATTATGCCCCATGGCAAGAATGGGCACTTTTGGATGGGTTAGCCGATCTGTACGAGCAAGGCTTAGTTAAAGGTGTGGGTCTATCTAATTTTGGACCCAAAAGATTAAAAAAAGTACACCAAAAATTTACTGAAAGAGGAGTACCGATCGCAACCTTACAAGTACAGTATTCTTTGTTATCTACCTATCCCGTTACAGAACTGGGAATTAAAGAGGTTTGTGATGAGTTAGGAATAAAGTTAATTGCTTATAGCCCTTTAGCTTTGGGAATTTTAACGGGAAAATATTCAAGTAAAAACTCAGGTAACAACCCAGATAAGAGTTCTTTTCCTAAAGGGATTCGCAGCATACTTTTTAGACAATTATTACCAGGGGCGCGATCGCTGTTAGATTGTTTGCGAGCAGTGGCAAAATCGAGAAATAAAACCATGTCTCAAGTTGCAATTAACTGGTGTATTTGTAAAGGCGCTATCCCAATTCCCGGAGCTAAGAATTTGGAGCAGGTGCAGCAAAATATTGGTGCTTTGGGTTGGGAGTTAGATTCTGGTGAAGTCGCAGAGTTAGATCAAGCAGCAGCAGGTACGGATAAAAAAATGGTACAAAATATTTTCCAGACAAAGTAGCTTAGTACTTGAAAACTTTGATACTATTGCCCAATTTATAAACAAAGTTTTACGATTCCCCTTTCAAATCAATTCTCTTCATTCGCTCACAATAAAATAATCGACAACAATAAAGTTTTATAACAAGGCTAGAAAAATAGTAGACGACTAGTCGTATATTAAGGATATAGTGAAATCTATTTTTAATGCCTACGAAGGAATATTGCTGAGAATGTAAATTGAAAAGTTTGTAGAACCATTAAAGCAATTTAGCAAACTTATGGTCGATAGTTGTCTGGCTATATGAGCATTAGATACCAGAATTTCACGAATCATCCTTAGCTATTTTTTTGCTTAATCAAAATACGACCAGTCACATAAAATCTAACTAACTCTCTAGGAGGCAAATTATGGGTGATGTATTTCCCACTATCAAAGCAGCAGTGGTACAAGCTGCATCCATACTCTACGACCGCGAAAAGACTTTAGACAAAGCGGTAGCGCTGATTGAAGAAGCTGCAGGACAAGGTGCACAACTAGTAGCATTTTCAGAATCATTTATACCTGGTTATCCCTATCATCTTTGGCTGGGAGCACCTGTGTGGTATAGAGATTTATTCAAGGAATGGTTTCTTAATAGCGTAGAAATTCCTAGTAAAACTACTGATATCTTGTGCAATGTTGCTCGTACAAATAATATTGATGTGGTTATGGGGGTAAGCGAGCGGGAAGGTAATACTTGCTACAATACACTGATATTTATCAATAGGCTGGGTAAGCTTCTGGGTAAACATCGTAAGATTATGCCTACCCATGCAGAAAGAGCTCACTGGGGACTTGGTAACGGAAGTGATATTAAAACCTGGGACTTTGATGAATATCGTCTTAGCGGCTTACTTTGCTGGGAACATTCAATGGACTTAATGCGCCACGCTATGATTGCCCAGCATCCTCAAATTCATGTAGCTTCATGGGTTGGAGGTGGTGCTATGGCTCTTTGGGACGATATTTTTGAGATGACCTCCGAATTATGTTCCCGATATCATGCCCATGTAGGTGAATGTTTTGTCCTCAAAGCAGATGGAACTTTAGACCAAGCGGGTTATGAGAAACTCTGTCAAACCGAGTATCAGAAGGATAAAATCAAACTCGGTGGTGGTAAATCGGCTATTATTGCTCCTGGAGGTAAATATTTGGCTGAACCCCTTAAAGATCGGGAAGGAATTATAATTGCTGACCTTGACTTAAATACGATTGCAGATTGGGCACATCTGCATGATGCTGTAGGTCATTATGCCCGACCAGATTTACTTAGTTTGTTGACCAATACTGGCGAATATCATGTAACTAGACCGATGATAGAGCGTTCTAACAACTACTTTTCAGGAGTTTATAGCAGCAATACAAATAATTTAGAAAAACTGACGGCTGATATCGAACGATTGTCAACTGATTTTACAAACCTACAGTCTACTCTTCAAGAAAGACTGACAGTTGCAAACCAATAGTAGAAATATCTTTAATCTTTACTACACAATAAGAGTAAAACTATGCCTTTGATCAACATTCGTACAGTCAAAGGACTGTTAGATGAAGACAAAAAACAAGAACTTTATCAACGCATTACTGAACTTATGGTTGAAATCGAAGGTGGTGGTGACCCTGATTTCAAAAAATATGTCTGGATTCTGCTCGAAGAACACGATGCTTCTGACTGGAGCATAAGTGGCGTAACACTTACAGAGCAAACTGTTAGAGAAATTAAAGGAAAACTAGTTTAAGGAGATTAGAACTATGACACTTTCACACAAAAGTAAAACTGTAAAACGAGCTTTACTAGTGATTGATGTTCAGAATGAGTATTTTACTGGTCAACTTCCTGTATATTATCCGTCAGGGAGTTTGGATAATATTCTAGTAGCAATTGATGTTGCGATCTCCCGCGAGATTCCGGTAATCGTTATCCAACATACTCAACTAGACGAAAATACAGAAATTTTCTGCAAAGATAGTCCACAATGGCAATTACATCCAAAAATTGCCGATAAACCTTACACTTTGCTAATTGAGAAAAATTTTCCTGGAAGCTTTACTGGTACAGATTTAGAAGCTTGGCTGAGAAAACATGATATTGACACCGTAGTTATCTCTGGGTACATGACTCAGGTGTGTTGCGATACGACCGCTCGACAAGCTTCACATCTTGGTTTATCGGTAGAGTTTCTCTCAGATGCTACTGGTACTCTAGATTTTGAAACTAAAGTAGCATCAGCTTCTGCAGAAGAAATACATCGTTCGACTTTAGTGGTTCAGCAGAGCTTTATTAGCCAAGTGATGACAACTTCCGAGTGGATTCAAGAGGTAGAAAAAGATTTGAAGTCTGACAGCAAAATAGCTGCAGTATAGATCCGCTATCTTTAAAACGCCAGCTATCCAAGGAGGTGTAATATGAACCAACCTGTATGTATGATTACGGGAGTTGGTGATGGTACTGGAGCAGCGATCGCCCGTCGTTTTGCTCAAAGTAATTATCAAGTAGCAATGGTAGCTCGTAATCAAAATCGCTTAAAAAAACTAGAAAGCGAACTTCCTAATACAAAAGCTCATATTTGCGATGTTGGAGATTTGCGTGGACTGCTAGCAACTATTAAAATTGTACGCTCACAGATGGGTAATCCGTCTGTGTTAATCCATAATGCAGTAAGAGCAACCTTTGGTAATTTTCTAGAAGCCGAACCAGAAGATTTAGAGCGTAATTTCCGCGTCAACACCACCTCTTTGCTCTACTTAGCTCGCGAATTAGCACCAGCAATGATTGCAGCAGGAAAGGGAACAATTGTAGTTACGGGTAATACTGCAGCTTGGCGGGGTATTCCCAGTTATACCCTATTTGCACCAACCAAAGCAGCCCAACGTATTCTGACGCAGTCATTAGCGCGAGATTTGGGACCAAAAGGAGTACACGTAGCTTACATTACTATTGATGCGGCTATTGCTACTCCTTGGTCGATGGGGTTACCCGTTCAAGGTTTAAGAACTGAACCTCTAGATCGTAACCCTAAACAATCCCAAGATTTCTTTTGTCAACCCGTAGATATTGCCGAAGAAATATTTCACGTCGTTCATCAAGCACAATCTGCTTGGTCATTTGATGTCGAAATTCGACCCTTTGGTGAAAAGTGGTAAGCAGAAGGGAATTGCAAAAGTATTGAAACTCGGCTCAGGGGGATTTTATTTATTAAAAGACCCTCAAACAAAAAATGTCACAGAATACGGAGATTAAAGTCATGACACTTCCCTTACCTGGAATGACAATCGATTCAGAACGAACTGCAATCGTAATTGTAGACCCGCAGAACGATTTTCTTAGTCCTAACGGAGTAGCTTGGGGAGTTGTAGGCGAAAGCGTTACAGAAAACAATACTATTGCTAACATCGCTACTTTGATGAAAGCAGCTAAAGATTACAATTTACCTTTGTTCATTTCTCCCCATTATTATTACCCTACTGATTATGGATGGAAATTTGGAGGTGCAGTAGAAAAACTGATGCACTCCATCAGAATGTTCAATCGTCAAGATTCTCTCAAATTAGAGGGATTTATAGGTTCTGGAGCCGATTGCTTGGAGCAGTATAAGGCTTATATAGATGATGGTTTTACCATCATCTGTAGTCCTCATAAAATATATGGTCCAGAAAACAACGATTTAATTTTGCAATTGAGGAAACAAAAAGTTGATAAAGTTATCTTAGGAGGCATGTCTGCTAATCTCTGTGTAGAATCTCATTTGCGAGAGCTACTAGAACAAGGTTTTGAAGTTGCTGTAGTTATAGATGCAACAGCTGGTGCTAAAGTCTCAGAAGGAGATGGTTATCAAGCCGCTTTAATAAATTTTCGGATGATTGCAAATACAGTTTGGACAACCGAAGAGACATTACGAGTTTTACGTCAAAGTTTTTGTGGGGGAAGCAACTGTTAACCAAAATATCCATTAATCTCTCTTCATTTGAGGTAGTGTAAGCGACTGTTTAAAATAGATGTAGTCAGCACATAAATGTGTAATCAGTGACTATAAATAATTGAATCTGTTAATTATTCTATTAATCATTACCAAAGGAGATAGCATGGGAATTTTAAGTGGAATAATGGGTAACGCGTCGGAAGTTAACCCAGAGAAGTTGGAGAAAGAACTTATACCTTTAATGGTAGAAGGAGAACAGGTTGATAAGGTATTTAAATTAATTAGAGACTTAGTTGTTTTTACTAATCACAGAATAATTCTGATTAATAAACAAGGACTAACTGGTAAAAAAACTGAATATCTATCAATTCCTTATAAGTCGATTAAATATTTTAGTAAGGAAGGTGCTGGACATTTAGATTTAGATGCTGAGATCAAAATTTGGCTTTCTGGTGAAGATACCCCGAGAGAGTTTGAATTTAAGAGGGGTCATGGTGTAGATGAAGTGTATCAAATTATCAGTAAATACACTTTGTTAAGCTAAATATATTTCAGTTAAATATATTCCAGTCAAATACAGTCAAAGAAAAAAGTAAATAAAAATAGAATCAGTCATTTTTCCCTGAATAGTATTTTTTTACACTTGTTTCTTTATTTAGGAATGTTCCATCTGCGTAAATAAATATTATGCAGATGTGTTCTATACTTCCTATTTATTTGTAATTACAACATGTTGTAATTATACAATTTTGGTGTGTCGCAAAAAATGCATAGAGAAATACCACAGTAATCCTTTAATAACCCTATGAAAACACTTTAATAAAATGATACATAACCTGATATAACTTAAAAAAAGTTATATGGAAAAATAAATGAAATTTATAGATTTTTTTGAGCGAGCATATGTTATTAATCTGCCCGAAAGAGTGGATCGGCGTAAAGGGATGGAAAAGGAACTTAAAAGGTTTGAAATGTCCTTCGAGCCAGGGAAAATCGAGCTTTTTTCTGCAATTAGACCAGATAGTGCAGGTCCATTTAAATCTATAGGATACAGAGGAGTATTTTTAAGTCATCTGAGTATCTTAAAACAAGCAAGGGAATTAAAGTTAGACAATGTTCTAGTTATGGAAGACGATCTAGAATTCTCAGAAAATTTTTGTGAATATGAGGAGAGTCTGATCGAGCAACTGCAAAAAACAAATTGGGATATCGTTCAGTTTGGTTATTTTCCCGAAAAGAATTCAGAACTACCCACAGGTAGTAAACTTGCGACATATCAACCATTTACGGGAGATTTAATCGGTACTCACTTTTACGCGGTAAATAGTAAAGTATTTGACAAACTAATTGGCTTCTTTGAGACATTGTTAGAGAGACCAGCAGGACATCCTGAAGGTGGACCAATGTCTCCTGACGGAGTACTTAATATTTTTTCTCGTCAGAATCAAGATACTGTGAGACTAATCCCAACCCCAAGTTTTGGAGGACAACGAAGTTCTCGCAGTGATTGTCATACAGATTTAAAATGGTTTGATAATCTCCCTATATCTAGACAGCTTGTAACAGTTGCAAGAGATTTGGGTTTAGTGCAAAAAATGAAAAATATTCTTAAAAAATAAGGTTTTTACAATTAGAAGTTTCTAATTAGAATTTTGATTGCTAGTATATTGATTTTATATAGTGGTGCTTTACGGTACTGTGATAAAGATAACTAAGGAAAGAGGTTCTCTTGCGCGCCTAACACACCCTACGATAATTTTATTTGTTATTGATAAATGCATTTTTGGGGCTAGAATTTCTATTGCTAGAATTTTTTGCAGCTTGGTACTATTCTCAGAATGTATCGATATTATGTAAAAAATATGCAATGGATTGAGTTAAGTGTAGGTACAACAGAAGAAGCTGTTGACTGGGTTTGTACTTTGTTGACGCAAGCTAAATATAGTGGTGATGTTCGGATTGCAAAATATAACGGGCTGAATAGCAAATTAAATCAACCTGAATCTGAATGGGCTTTTAAAATTTGTTTGTATTTAGCTGATGATATCCACGCAAATACAATCATTGATAAAATCGACGATTTACTATCACCTTTGCAGCGTACCGGGATGTCTAGTAACTTACAAGTCGCTGTAGTTGAAGAAAAGCCAGATTCAGCAGCAAAAGTTAATCATTTACATCGAATTGGAAAACGCTTTGTGATTCTTTCTCCAGACAATGACTATATACCTGATACCTCAGAGGAGATAGTTATTAAACTGGAAACGAGTCTAGCTTTTGGTAGTGGTTTGCATCCAGCAACTATTCTGAGTATGAAATTGCTGGAACGTCATGTTTTACCTGAAATGAATATCCTCGATCTCGGTTCTGGATCGGGGATTCTAAGTGTAGCGATCGCCAAGTTAGGAGCAAATGTCTTAGCTATAGATAACGATCAAGTTGCGGTACAAGCAACTCAGGATGCAGTAGATCGTAATGGTGTAGAAAAACTAGTGAAAGTAATGGAAGGAAGTTTAGGACATGGGAGTACCCTAGGACATTGGATGGGTGGGGATACTATTGATAAGGTAAGAGCTATCGAAGCCCAACATAATTTTGACCTGATTGTTGCTAATATTTTTGCACGGATTCATATTTCTTTAGCATCAGATTATCAGCAAGCGTTGCGTCAGAATAGCGAACATGGGGGAATATTAATCGCAGCTGGTTTTACCTCAGATTATGAAGAAGCTATAACCACAACTTTTTCCGAAAATGGTTTTACAAAAATAGATTGTGAAAAATTAGATGACTGGATGGCGATCGCCTATCGCATTATCAAATAAAAAGTAAAGAACTTCAAAATTATGAGAAGTTTTCCTAGATAATATTCAGTTTTAATCAAATTCATTTTAAAATCTAAATTCTCAAATCTAAATTCTCCAATCTAAAAAATTTAAAAATTAGAACTTAAAATATTATTTCTTGCTTATTCCTAGTTTAACTAAGGTGTAAGCCATTAACCGGTGCATACTACCGAATGATTCCCTAATTCGGTTGATGTTATGAAAAAATATTGCTCCTATGTTGCTATTTCTCTCTTAATCAGCTTTGGTTTTATTCTAAAAGCGATAACCCCATTGGGGATGCGCAAAGCGGTCGCAATTCCCGTACCAAATGCTTATATTAACTTTGCTGGAGCAGGAGGAGATTTTAAGTCTCGACAAGCGACTTTCCAAGTTAGCGATCAAACAACTATTACCAAAATTGAAAAAAACTTACGACTCTATGAAGTACACCTCGCTAAAATGATCGAGTTAACCTACGATTTTTGTGAGGATAGAGCAGCAGATTATATTGTCCATTGGAATTACCAAGCCGATGATGGAAAAATTTTTATGGGAAATTTTCCTCTATCTTGTGAATTAGCTAGAAAAATTTTCCAAAGATTTGGAACTGGGGAAAGAGAAAAAGTAACTCTTGATTATCGGGGTAAGATAGTTTACGAACATATTGCAACTTTAGCCCTTGATTCTAAGAACAGTAAACAGTTTGCATCTCTAGTCCAAACTCTCAAACCCCAGTGTATTGAAGTTACAAAGAAGAAAATATGTCCGGGAGACCGACCAACTTTCTAGGAATTAAGTCGAGTGTGGAAAGTCTGATCAGTGTAGGAATCTTACTGCAAACAATTATATAAATGTTCTTTCCAGCGCGATACATTAATTGACCAAATAACATTCATGTTTGGAGTTTTCTTGAGTACTCCTAACTCATCTACAATTGTCGCACCCCGAGTCAATTTACTTTGAGTTTCCACATCTACAAAATATTTACCTTGATGGGTGACGATTTTTGGATCTAAAGCAACTACCATTGCAACGGGATCGGCTAAAGTTAAACCGGATGCACCTTGGATATTTATTGAAGCTTCTATTGCTGTTCTATTACTGTCTATTGCTAAACTTGCTCTTTTATTACTAAATTGATTTATTTTTTCTATTTCAGTAACACTTAAAGCTGCATCATGACGACTTAATTCCCATCCCACCATTTCCATATTCATACCGCTATGGAAAACAATTTTAGCAGCTTCGGGATCCACCCAAATATTATATTCAGCTGCAGGTGTTACATTACCTACAGTGTTTGCTGCACCACCCATGATTACACATCGTTTTACCAAAGGTGCAATATCTGGAGCACGTAGCAATGCAACAGCAATATTTGTTAGCGGTCCCAAAGTAACAAGAGTAATTTCGTTCGGATATTGTCTAATAGTATCAATAATTTTATCTACTGCATGTTCCGACTGAGGCTTCAAAGTTGGTTCAGGGTAATGCATATTTCCCATTCCATCGCTTCCATGAAACCAATCAGCATAAGCATGTTGTCGTAAAATTGGTTGACCACAACCGATATATACAGGTGTAGAAGCATTGCATACCTCCAAGGTATATAATGCATTTTTAGTTCCCTGCTCGACAGAAACATTACCATTAACAACCGTCACTGCAACAACATCAATATCTGACCATTGATACGCCATAATTAAAGCAACAGCATCATCGGAAGCGGTGTCTGTATCGATTAGAAACTTGCGCATTGGTAATTGGTAATGGGTAATGGGTAATGGGTAATGGGTAATG
>JGI1201J43222_100373_pt1 | contig 10508 bp, 7 predicted proteins | sample MastesBC008_FD_43222 | JGI IMG/M metagenome (IMG submission 43222) | reverse complement strand
TAGCGTGTCCGTAGGACATAGATTTGTCATTGCGACCGGAACGCAGTGTAGGGTTAGCGGAGCGTCTCCGTTTAGGAGATAGCAATCTCAGAGTTTTTGGCGATTACTGAGGACGCGCTTTGCGTATGACTAAAGTCACGCTAAGGCTAACAGCTTTGCTGCGGTCTAACGCTGTCGCTTTTCCTGAAGAAAACGCAATACCTACGGTACGCTTCCGCTAAGCGCTAACGTAATGACGGAAATACGTTCATTTTGCGTAAATCCTATGTAAAAGTAAGTAAAGCGATATTATCCAAAAATATTCTGGTAATAAGATTCTATTTTTTTAGCAAATTCAAGATCCATAAAACATAAGAGAAATTCAGATATTGATGTGCAGATAGTATGTACTTGGCGTGGTTTAATTCCTCCAGAATAAGCACACAAATAACCATGAGCAAATATATGTCGAATTGAGGCAGAAATGTAAGCTACATTATTACTGCTCCCAGTATGACATTTATTTAAATTATCTTTTAATTTATTACTTGTTAATCGCTGATATAAAAATTCGTATAGTAAATTCTTTGGGTCTTTTTCTATAAATAACTGAATTACTTGTTCTGGGTTGTATTGTTCTATTTTTGCTTCAAGAAGACCTAAATTCTTAATTGACATAATTTCCATAAACACTTCCAAGGCTGAATGTGTTAGGAAAACTTGAAAAAAACCATCGTATCCATAGACTGTGTTTTCTGCGTAGCCATCTAGATTGATACCTCGAAAATTTTTTGCAACCCTGATTCTACTCGCGAAACGATTAATATCTCCCGTAGAAACATTTTCTGCAAATCCTATACTTGGTGGTCTATGGTTATGATGCAAAATCTCTTGAAATTTATTAAATCCCTGTAATTCCATACCCAATAAGTAGCTAGTTACTTAGGTTTTTAAGATGTTTATACTTCTTAGCCAGTGGGGAAACAATACTGCTAATAACTTCATTGTAGCAGGCTTGGAAGTTAATAGTTTTTTTACTTCTATTTCCCTTTCAGAAAGTAATTTAAAACTTGAAGAATTATTGTGATTTTCAAATTTTTGCCAATAGATATTTTCTACTTGTAATAATTGGGCGATTCTATTTGTAGTTGTTTGATAAGTAAACAGTAATTTTCGTGTTTGGTTATGGCTTTCTATTAATTTATTTTGAGATTTACTTGATGAATTTTTGATAGTTTTAGGATTTCGAGGTTGATAATTTTGAGTTTTTTCCCAGAAGGGAAACCAATTTTGAAAACCTTTTAGTTGGTCGGGATAAATATTTGCTGCTTCTGCAATCAAACTTTGTAATATTTGGCTGTGGGGACGAAGGCGTAAGATTAAATTTGGTAACCAAGATAATAGGTTTGCATCAGGAATCGAAGCAAATGATTTTGCAAGCAATTCGATTACAAAACCTTTAATTCGCGGTGCAAAGGTAAGAGATAAAATAAAACCGTTGAGATAATAGGGAAAAGTACGCATCAAGATTTCGTTTTCTAATACGTGCTGAAAAAATTCCCGCATTTCTTCTAAATGACGTAATGATAATAGCCATTCGGTCGTCCATAATAAACCGAGTTTAGCTGGGTCTTGTTTTTCTCTGGTGGCTTGTTTGACACTAATTAATAATTGACTGCGGTTACATCCAAGGGATAGAGCTAGACTTTCTAAGGTGAAAATAAAGCCCAACATTCCAGCAATTTGTTCGGGGTTCGTACCTCTATCTGCAAATGCTTGCGCTAAAAGGCTTGCATAATGTCTATACCCTACAGTGACAAAATTTTCAATCCATTTGGGTAAACCTTTGGGGGTGGTGCGATAGTAATGGATTAAGCGTCGAACAATCGTAAATATTTCCATTGCATCCTCTGCACCCGTTTCCTGCTGGAGTAGGGAAATTCCATATTCGCCTAGTTCAGCGGTCAAACGAGGATTGTTAAGATATAAAATACTATCTTCAACTGCGTTCAGAACTGTTTTTGCTGTTCCTTTATTGTCAAATACAGCTTTGCGCAAATGTTGCTCGATAACTTGTTCGAGACTAACACCTTCATAACCCAGCATAATTAATGGACGTTGGTGTTTCCCAATCCGAACTTCCCATGATTCTTGAACCGGTTTGAAACCAAGACTGCGATCGCCCATAATTGGTTGAACGATGCGATCGCCTAATAAATAATTGATTCTCCACAAGACATCGGAGCAGTCAAACAATTGTGGTTTTTGTTTGAAATCCATTAAAACCCGTTGTTTCGTTTGGGATTGCAAATTAATATTTAGGGGTGCGAGTCGGTCGTACAGATTTTGTACTAAGGGTGGAAGGGAAGCATAACCAACTCTTCCCACGCGATCGCCACCCAAAAGAATTTGACAAATTTGGGAAATATTACGTTTCTTTGGAGTACGGTCTTTTTCTAAGCAGGTAATTGCTGCATCCTGAAAATCATAGGGTGTGGGATGAAGACGGTTACGCATTCTTGCAAGTAACATGGAAGTCTGATAAATTGCGATGGAATCAGCAGTACTAGCTAAATAACCATTTTTGCGCGCTAAATTAACAATATCTGCACACCATTGTAGTAATTGTTCTGTATCTGCTTCTGCTTGAGCGGGGGGAATGTTGAGAAAAGATACTAGTTCTGAGACATTTTGCTTGCCTGTAAGAGTGTTATTAGTTACAATTGCTTTGACTTTTTTCTTAGATGATTTAGTTTTTGATTTAGTCTTTTTATTTAGATTGAAAGGTTTGATATTAGATAATTTAATATTCTTCTTCCAAGTTGTTTCCGCTATAGAAACAGTACCGGGATGATGAGCAAACTGATATTCAATTGCGGCAAAGCTAGAAGGAATTAATCCATATAACCACTTAGTTTGACTCAACTCTGGAATCTGCCAAATTGTATCATTTTCCGTTCCAAATTCTGCAACATCACTTGCAGCATGAACTGCACCACAAATATAAATTGCATCTTGTGGCTGAATTTTCTTTGCTTTCATATGTTGCTTGATTCGCGTCCACATATAGCGTTCGCGCAAACGGTCATTTTCTAAATCTTTGGTTCGACTTCCCAAGCGTCGCATTAAACTACCAATTAGGAACATTACTTGACGGTAGGTTTGGTAATCTGCATTAATAATTGCTTGTTCGACATATCGATCCCACCACTCAGAAAAATGTCGAGTATTAGAATTTTTGAGAATAAGTTCCAGAAAAACATCAAATTTAGGAATCATATTCCCCATTTCTAATCCTAAAGCCGTACCATGTCTTTTAGCTTCTTCAGGTACATCAGTTTGTTTTTCTTCTAGGTTTTCTGTTTCTTGCTCTTCCCACTGAAATACATAATCTACAGCCCGATCAACAAATACTAACTCAGTTTCAGGATGTTGGAGAGCATAAGCGATAGTCTGATATTCAGCCGAAGCTTCAGTTAAAGGTGCAATTACACTTAAGGGTATTTCTTGGGGTGAAAATGTCTGTGACTCACCTGCAAAGGCTTGTAGAGCTACAGGTAATTTACAATTATGAAGATTTTCGGTAATAGGTCGCAAATCCTCGCACATTTCCATATAGATCGCTTTGGGAGGATTGGAGCTCAAACGTAAACGTCGCAAAATTTGTAAAGCTGAAGCAGGAGAGTGATGACATACGGGAAAAATTTCTAAAGGTTCGGCGATCGCTTTTTCGACATCCCCAACCAAAGCTGTCAAAAATTCGCTTAAAGGTTGGGAATCAGTAGCAAATTGTTCTGCTGTGGTCAGTAATTGTTCTTGGAGAGGCTGGAAAGATTGAGGTAGTTTCATGAGTTGAGTAATAAGTAATGAGTAATAAGTAATGAGTAATAAGTAATAAGTAATGAGTAATGAGTCAGGATTCGTAAAGACGTAGGATGCTATGTCTGTACAGGAGTTAGGAGTTAAGAGTCATTAATCACTAGACTTCCCACACTCCCCACACTCCCCACACCTCCCACACTCCCCACACTCCCCACACCTCCCACACTCCCCACACCTCCCAATTCCTACCGAATCAACCCCATAGCCTCTTTCCCTCCTTGTAAGAAATCTTTCCATTCGCCTTTTTCTTCTTCACTGCGTCTTTCTACAGTTGCGTGCCAAAATTGGTTGATAACCGATACATCTTCCGGAAGACGACGCACTAAAGTACCTACAAGCGATCGCGCTAAAATGGCTGGTTCTAAACTGGTATTTCCAAAATAACGACTGTGTAAAATCGCATCTTCCAATACACCAATTTGTTCCGCTGTAGATAGGGCTGACTCTAGTCTCTGGTCATCTGAAGTTGCAGAATTACTTGCTTCTCGCAAATCGGCAAAGGTTTGTATTAATACATCTAATAAAGTTGGTGGAATATCTACTTCAAAGCCATGACGTTTCATTAACTCTTGGGTACGGAACAAAATAATTTCTTTTTCTTGCTTTTTATTGGTTATAACCGGCATATGTACGAAATTAAACCGCCGTTTTAATGCTGAAGATAGATCGTTCACTCCACGATCACGACTATTCGCAGTTGCGATCGTGTTAAATCCTGGTTGGGCAAAAACCACATTATCGCTCTTCAATTCTGGAATTGAAATATACTTTTCGCTCAGTATAGAGATTAATGCATCCTGTACGTCAGAGGTACAACGGGTTAACTCTTCAAACCTACCTATAGTTCCATTTTGCATTGCGGTCATAATAGGTGAAGGAATCAGCGACTCTTGGGATTGTCCTGCAGAAATTACCATCGCCACATTCCAAGAATATTTAATTTGGTCTTCTGTTGTTCCCGCAGTCCCTTGGACGACATGGGTTGAATTATCGCAAATAGCTGCAGCTAATAGTTCAGCTAACCAACTTTTACCCGTACCCGGATCGCCAATTAATAGTAAACCCCGGTCGGAAGCTAAAGTTACAATCGCCCTTTCTGCGATCGCGCTATCTCCATACCATTTTGGTTCGATGGAGCAATCGAGTTTTTGGGATGGGGTACTACCCAAGAGAAATGTTCGCACCATGTGAGGGGATAATTTCCAAGAAAAAGGTTTTGCACCTTTATCAATTGAAGCTAAATAGTCTAATTCTTGGCGATATTTTACTTCTGCTGGTTGACGTAAGATAGTTTCATTTTTATGTGTTTTACTATTTGTTTTGCTGCTAGTTCTCGCCATAGTATTTCTTGTTCTTCTCATTTTATTGATCTCCAAATTTGTAATACCAATTTCCTTTAAGATTGGTACACTTAAAAGGCGACAAGCCGAACGTTTATAAAAGGGAATAGGGAACAGCGTCAAAGTCTCCCAATACATTGGATGCACTACGTGAACCCGGAATTTAGAGGGATATTAAGCTATAGCTATTGCGTGACCGCAGGTCATTTTTTAACTTGCGCGTAGGGCTATAATTATTTATTTATAAACACCTTTTAAGAAACAATTACCTTTTTCAACTCTTGAATCAATTTCTTGGGACTTCCAGTTAAAATTGGCGTACCTAGTTCTTTCAACTTGTTTCGAAACCATTGATTGACACTAAAATAACCGCTAGTCGTCACCGCTCCTACGGGAATAAAATGGACGCCTGACTCTTGCAAAGATTTAATATAGTCAAATAAAACTTGGTCGCTCCCTCCCTCATAAAAGTCAGAGATTAATACTAAAGCTGTATTTTGTGGAGCTAAAATTTTCTGTGCTGCTTCCTGTAATGCACTATAAATATGGGTTCCACCACCCAATTGTGTCCGTAATAAAACCTCGAAGGGATCCCTAACCCAAGGAGTTAGATCCAAAACTTGAGTATCAAATGCAATTAAATGGACGTCAACATTGGGAAGACCAGCAAAAATTGAAGCCAAAATCGTACATTGAACCATCGCGTCGACCATCGAACCGGATTGATCGACAACAACTATCATTCTTGTGGGTATTTTCTTTTTCGCTGTATTTTGGTAGTAAAGTCTATCTACATATAATCTCCCCTCTTGGGGACTCCAATTGGTAAGATTTTTCCAAATTGTTCGTTTTAAATTCAGATTACGAAATACCCTTTTTGGTGGAACTGAACGATCTACTTTACCAATTGCGGTTTGAGTGACTTGCAAACGTAAAACTTCTGCAAGTTCGTCAATATACTGACGAATTAGACGTTTGGCATTTTTGAGGGAATTTCCTGATAAATTAGCTTTGTCCCGTAATAATTGCTCGACTAAAGCCATGGATGGGTTAATCTGACTTGCTAGATGATCGTCTTGAAGAACTTCTCGTAGAGCCATACGTTGAATTAATTCCCCTTCTAAAGTCTTCACAGTTGCTCTTAACTGTTCTTCAGTTGCATTAAAGTCAGATGTCGTAAAACTATTTTGAGTATTTCCTAATTTTCCAGGTTCGTTCTGATTTTTTTGTCCGTAACTTATCTTTGCAGCTTGTCCACGCAAACTACAACCTAGCGATCGCTCTAAATATCCCACATCTTTGAGCCATTGGGAATATTGTTGAGCGGTAACTGTATTGGTTTGGGTGTTGGGACCAAAGGTATTGAGCAATATTTTTGAGAACACTAAACCGCGTCGTAGAGTATCAGTTTCTTGTTCTTGTTTTTCTAGATGTTTTTTCTCTGGATCTTTATTCTTCAGATTTTGATTCCCCAGATTTTGTGACTCTTCGCTTAACTCTCCCATAATTTCCTGAAGAGTAATTCTTTGCTTAAAATCTGCTTCGAGTTCGGGGTAACGTTGTAGTAAATTTTCAATACTAATATTTGGATCGAGAATTAGCTGGGGTAAGGATAACTCATCAACAATCTCACTGGACATCAGATCAAAATTAGCCCCCTGCTCATTTAAACCAAACATTGTAGTTATTAATCGCCAATAAATAACCTGACGACGTTGGACTATTTGCACTTTCATCTTGTGGATCTTCGATTATGGATTTGCGATATTCAGTTTTTAGTTTATGAACCTCAATTTTTAAGTTTTACTAATTTTTCCTTAATAACTTGCTAGCACGCTCTCGTAAAATACTTACCGTTGTTGTTCTCGATTTATTTCTCAGGATTTTGGCTGCATTTTCTCCCGTATAAATAGTCTTTTGATTCGCCATTACAGCCAAAGGTTGGAGACTCCAACTGCGATCGTCAAATCGTATCAATCCAAATATTTCACTAGATTTCAGGATATTTTCGTCAGTAATTGGAGAAAACTGACTCATACGATTTCGATCTATCTTTAAAGAACCTTTTTCTCCCAAATCAATTACTATTTCACCATCCTGTCGAACAATCTGATAATTATTTAAATAAACAGGTTCGCCAATTTGAATTGGATGACGAGTATCTGGGTTTGTATAACATCCACTAATCTGAGAACTAGGAGCAAAATACTCTGCTGCTTTTTCCATTAACCTGTATTTGCAACCAAATTCTGCTGTGTCTTCCCAAATCAAATCTCCCGTCGGTAACATGGGTATGTTATTCAAATACAATATCTTATTGTTTGCAAAAGCTTGTAATAAAATCTCTGCATCGGGAAATAATAACCAAATCTCGTCGCTAGAAATTGCATCGACTTTATATGCAGATTGACTGATTTTAGCTAATTGGGTGCGATTTTCATCCTGCAATAAACCGTAAATAGTAAAACTAACTAAATTAGCATGGGTTTTTAAATCCATTCCCAACGCGGTGAAACTACCAGAAACAGTTTGTGGTTGAGAATTTACTGTCGTTCCCAATCCTGCGATCGCAGCTTGCGTCCACAAATCCACCCAACGATATAAACAGACTGAATTGCTATCCTTAACGGGAACTTGACGGATTAATTCATTAAAATATCCTGTCAATAATGCTGCTTGACGAATTAATAACGGTTCTTCCTGAATTTTTTCCAAATTAGGGATAAAGGGAACTAAAGTCGATCTATCCAAGCAGGAAAAACCAACCAAAGCAATTTCCATTAACCACTGAAGAATACTTTCTTGGCAAACTTGAATATGAGAAGGTATGTCTATTGATGTAATTTTCAGATCTGCGTCCATAACTTGCGGACGTTCCAATACATCAAGAAGTTGATGTTGTAACCCATCAAATATTGAACCTTGTAAAGCTGCCCTTGTTGCTGCTAAAGTTAAAAAATGTTTTTCGATAAATTCATTTTTTTCTATTGCCCTACAAGCATCATTTACAGGCTTTTCTAACGGCGTACCTATAAATATATATTGCCAAGATTTTAAGGTTTCTTGATGCTGAGACTCTAAATTTGCAAACCCAGTTAAAAAACATTGGTCAAATTCAGCAATTAAATCATATGTTGATTCAATTCCTTCAGGGATATCCTTTAGTCTGTGGGGAAAAGCCATAAAACATACATCGAAATACAGAGGATGAAAATATTTAAATGAACCAACTCATTTCTGGGATTGGTTGGGAAGAAGATTCAAGTTCTAAATAGCGTAAATAGTTGAGAAAACGACTAAAAATTTCGCTTGCAGATTTCTTTTTTATTTTGCCGGAACGAATGGGAAAATCGTCAATATTTTTGATTTTCGCAACTTTACCAGCAACATTTAAATATTGAGCAACAGCTTCAACTCCATAAGCATGAACTCCTTTCCTGAGTAGATGATATAAATGACTGCAAGGATGGTCGAATAATCCTGCACAGCGACGATTATTATTTGTGCTGCAATAATAATTTAATGTTCCTGCTTCAAAAAAAGCGGTATAAACTAGTTTGTCACTAGAACGGCTGGAAACGACTCCTTGTAAACGACCATTGAAAAGTTCTACAAATGGAACTTTTTTAATATTTGTCCTTGTGACTTTAAATAAATCTTTGCGAGCATCAAAAGATGATTGTGAAGACTTTAAAATCATATTCACTAAGTATGAATTATTCAATTTTTTTGAGATTATTGAAAATAAGTTTAAACTCTGATTTTTTAGCTTAAATATTATCTTAAACAAACCAATTCATTTCCGGAATCGGCTGTGAGGAAGATTTAATTTCTAAATAATGTAAATAATTTAGGAAACGACTAAAAACGTTACTAGCAGATTCTTTTTTAATTATGCCTGAATTGATGGGAAAATCATAGGCATTATTGATTTGTGAAATATCACCGGAAATTTTTAAATATTTAGCCACTTCTTTAACTCCATAAGTATAAGTAGCTTCTTCTAGTAACTGATAGAGGTGCTTACAAGGATATCCACGCAAACCACCACAGGGACGATTATTATTCGTACTACAATAATAATTCAATGTTCCAGCTTCAAAAAAAGAAACATATACTCTATCTAAGTTAGAACCGCTAGATATCACTCCTTGCAATCGACCGTTGAATAATTCGACAAAAGGAACTGTTTTAACACTGCGTTGGGTTGCTGTAAGTAATTCATTCCGATTATCAAAGGACGAACTGGAAATATTTAACATCATAGCTGTCAAAATCAAATACTAGTATTTGGGCACTTTATTTAATAATTCCAGACCTAATAATTCAAAAAATATCGGTGGGTAAGCAAATGATTTATTGTTTTGCATAGAAAAATATTTAAACAAATATTCTTCAGACTAGCCTGAAAATAGTCTGAAAACTATTTTTAGACTTCAAAAACAAGACTTTAAATTTGATCTAGATTGATTATTTAGTGGTACAAAACGCCAAATTATTTTATTATAAATATCTACATTTTATTGGCGCACTAAAGTTAACACACTATCTCTATTACTTGAATTGAGATACAAAATCAATCAATTTGTACAAATTTACAGCAGCAAATCATTTATTTTTACGCACAGGAGTATTATTACTGACATTCTCCTCATAAAAATGCGTCAATAATATTACTTTTAGTTTTGAATCACAAAGTACAGGAACTATATTTTTAGTACATAAGTACTGTATTTGATAATGGCATGATGTCGCAAGCATATTTACGAAATCTTCATAACTCGAAGAAACGCTCTGCTTCCGTGTTTGTGCAACACCAGGTTTGTCGATATGTTATCAGCTATAAAATGACTACATCCTTAGTTAACACTCCTATTGCCATCCAGATCTGTGCGACGACACACCTCGAAGTTGTGATCTAGATCGCAATATTTTTGTTCAAAACTATAAATTAGGGGTTTTTATATACGCCTTAACGAGAATCTTATACCAATTTGGAAAAATAATGAGACAGATAGATCTCTGTAGAGACGTTGCATGCAACGTCTCTACCGGAGAATCTGTTGCAATTATCTATCGAATTGGTATTATATTTTCTAATAAAAACTAGCTATAGAAGTAATTACAGAGCTAAAACGCTTAAGTAATTTCACCTAAAAAGAGGTTTTAATAATTTTGCTCAGGGGTATATTAATAAACATTTAGTCCTCGAATATAGGTGCTTTTAAATACTATCTATCCAGTATTTAAATAACTAGTTTGCAATTTGAATCTGATACTATTTTATGTTTCCTGTTATTTTACTTT
>JGI1201J43222_100370_pt1 | contig 10546 bp, 8 predicted proteins | sample MastesBC008_FD_43222 | JGI IMG/M metagenome (IMG submission 43222) | reverse complement strand
TGTGGGAAGTGTGGGAGGATGGGGAAGAGCAAATTATTCATTCTTACTCATTACTCACGCCTTATGTGAATTAGAAGCTGAAATAACCTAAATTCCTAGGAATAATCACAAACGTGATTTAAGCCGGTCCTTAAAACCCTTGATATTACAAGGCTGAATTTAATTCACATTAGCCGTTACTCATTACTGTGCGCTTACGCGCCCCGCTGCGCTAACATTACTCATTACTTTTAACTTCCGCTTCCCTGTTTCCTTAAAATCAAATTAATTCTTGAAAATCTTGAATAAATTGCTGAAGCTTGGGGTCTTTCTGGACTAGTTGTGCGAGGTGTCCCATTTGTCCTTTATTTCGCATCATGCGGCACAAGTCTGCAACAAATAATTGTACCCACTCTGCTGTTGCAACTTGACTTAACCAAGTAAAGGCATTGTAAGCCTCATCTGCATTTTTGGCTCGCATAGTTAAACCAATTGCTGTTGCATATCTGGCGCTTGGTTCTTCAGGAAAGAGAATATTTTCAGCTTCACCTTCTAGGATTGGAGCAAGACTAGGTAGGGTTTGATAAAGACTGATAAATGCTACAAATTCTCCTGCAGTAGCTTCACCTACAGCCGGGGCAATACTTAGTCCGAATTCATGTAACTTAGATGCCATTGCCCAAGACCGTGGAGATGGCCAAGCCGCCTGTTGAGAGTCAAGTTTGTGTAACAATGTGGAGCGAAAAGAGAGAAAAGCAATAATTTGTTCGTGGACTCCATTTGTTAAAGCGTAGGTTTTAAAACTTTGAAAATCTGGCTCCACTTCCAAATGTAAAAATCTATTGGCGAGGGGAGATGGCATATCAAAGACAGCAGCGCGGTCTTCTTTACGGTTTCCAGCAGCCCACACATACCAACCTTCGGGTACGGAATAGGAACCAACTTTTCGATCTAAAATCAATTGCTGTGCGACTCCTTGCATAGCCGGTGGAGCCATATTTAATTCATCTAAAAAGAAAATCCCAGCACCATTACGGGGTAAAAACTCCGGTGGATACCACTTGGAAGTATTATCTACTGCTACAGGTAAACCACGTAAATCGGTTGGTGCTAGTTGAGACAATCTAACATCGACAAATTCTAAATTATTTTCCTTTGCAAGCTGCCCAACAATACTAGATTTACCAATCCCGGGAGCGCCCCAAATCATTGTGCTGATTTTAAGGTTTTTACGAATAAGGTGTTCTAAATAAATTTTTAGTTCGCTGGGAGTCATAGAATTTTAGATTATGTCCTGCGGATAGGTCAGACAAATAGATTGATTAATTAGGGCTTGCTGAATTAATCAGGTTTTAAATCTAAATCAATTAGATTTTGAAACTACATTTTGCGTAACTTCATGTAGATTTGAGATTACACACCCTATTTTTTTTACTTGCTAATTGTTCCAAAAATTTTTGAAGAGTGCTAGAGTGATTCGCTACAGCTGCAAGAAGTTTTATCAGTTAATGCGCTACCGCGCACGCTACGCTAACAGTTAACAGTTTATGGCTAACGCCACGCCCTTACGGGCTACAGTTATCAGTTACCACTTTCTGTTCCCCATACCCTGTTCCCTCCTGTAACAGTTAAAATTTCCTGTTCTCTGTTCCCCATTCCCTTTCAACTAGATAGTTTAATTTACAGGGGGAGTTAAGAGCGATCGGGATGGTTTTTCTTTGATGAATACAATACTTTTAGCGATCGCTGAGCAAATTTACGAACTTCTATCTCTTCATCTGCAACTAATTTTTCTAAACTATCAATCGGTGTTTCTGGATGTTGAGCAGCTCTTAATCTTTCTTTTCTGATAAAACTTTCAGCCAAAATTTTCAAGATTTTTAAACGGATATTTTTTGTTGTATTCGGATGTTCTAACACCAAAGTGCAATATCTATGAAATTCTGATAATTTTTCCAATACTAACGGGGGTGTGTTGGGATTTTTGACAATGCATAATCTTAAATCCGAATATCGAACTAGTTCTGTAAGCACATGTTCTGGCGTATTAGGATTTCTTGCAACAGCTTGACGTACTTCTAAATGGCGATCGCTAGCAAGTTTTTCCAGGACAAATGGTGGTGTGTTGGGATTTTGGGCGACATTACGACGTATTTTTTTCCACGAACTCAGCGCAAGTTTTTCCAAAATGTGTTGCGGTGTACTGACATTTTTTGCGATTTCACGACGAACTTCTGGTGATGTTTTGACCCATTGGATTAATATTCTCAGAGGAGTCTGGGGATGTTGAGCAACATACTTACGAACTGATAAACGTTCATTCATTGCTAAACGCCATAAAACTTTCTCCATCACTTCAGGGGAAGTACTGGGATGTTGGACTAGCAACAAATCATATAAAGGATTTTTTGATAGTTTTTCAAGTACAAATGCTGGACTATTGGGATTTTCCGCTACAGCTTTGAGTACGTCACCCCGACTCTCTTTAGTAAGTTGAAAAAGAATTTCGGCGGGAGTATGGGGGTTTTCCGCTACAAATAAACGTAGTTGATGTACTTCCACAGCTTGTACTAAGACATTTTTAGGTACGTTGGGATGTCTAACGACCATTTGACGTACCCTTAGCTCGGGATGTTGGATTAATTCTGTAAGTAGGTCGCCAGATAGATAACGGTTGTAAGCCAGAAATCTCATTTCATGGACTCGATAATCCATTGCTAATCGAACTATCAATTTCTTTGATAAATTGGAGCGTAAAGCTATGGCTTTTTTTGCTTTGCTATGTCCTTTCCCAATCAGTTTTTCTAAAACATGTGTGGGTGTATGGGGATGTTTAGCTATTCTTGTCTGAATTTCAATATCATCATTCCAATTCAATTCTGAATGTTCTGCAATTTTTCCCAAAATGTTGGGGGGAGTTTTGATTTGACTAGCCAAATACCGACGTACAGAAGTGGTACCGTATTTCACTAATTTTTCTAATACCCTTTCACTTAGATCTTTGCGTTTAACAATACATAAACCCAAAGCATTATCATGTTTACTTTTAATTGCTAATTGCTCAAGAACATTTTGTGAAGTTTGGGGATGTTTTGCTACAGCAATTAAAACTGCTGAATTATCAAGGTTTGCAGCACCAAGCAATAGCCATTGTGGAAGATTATCTTGTTTTAGCAAATTTATTAATGTCCAAAAAGGTATTTCGATATAAAAATTGGGTTTTTCGATTAACAGTAAATTAATGACTGGATTTGCTAAAAATTCTTGAGGAAACTTAGATGCTAATTTCAGTAAAATATCTTTTGGTGTATTAGGGTTGTTGGTAACTCCTGCAAGAATTAAGTCATCTTCCCTAGCTGCTAAGTCTTTTAATAATTCGGGGTCAGCATTAGAATTCCCTGCAACTAATCGTGCTAATTCAATATTTTGTTTGGCAAGAATCCTTAGCGTTTCAGGTTTAGTATTTTCATCAGCCGCTTGTTGTTCCGGAGTTAAGTGCATTGTGGTAGCCCTTATAATGCCGATTTAATTACTGTTGAGATAAATCCCTGACAACAAAAATTGACAAACTGGGCAAGCAATAAGAGTATTTGGTAATCTATTTTTAGATATGTCTTAATATATGATTTTATTTATTTTTTAATATCTATTCAATTGTTTGTATTTATTTTCATTGGCTAGTATCAGAATCAAGTTTGATTGTTAAAATTATTGTTATAAAGAGAGGGAACAGGCAACAAAAAGTGTGTTGTTAGCAAAGCATGCTGTAATCGTTATTTTTTAATCTAAGGGCAGGTTATACTAACAAAAATATGCGGAGGGTTTTTATATTTTGTAGTATCGGTCATTATTAATACTTAAGCCGCTCATCAATCATTAAAATCACTAATTAAGTTTTGTTTAACAATATATTATTGTACTTAGGTAGCTATGTAGTTTTCTAGTAAAAACGTTACACATTACTTTGATTAATAGACTAGTTAATATTTATATTGAATTAAAATATTGTTTTCTCATTTACTTTCGTATAATATACAATTCCCCGGACATCTTTACTGCTATAGACTTTTTATCTATTTCCTAGTTTCAAAAAAATTATTCTTCGTAACAACTAGCTCTCACTATAAGACTTGGATCTCGAGCTAATTTTGCCAGTATATTAAAGGGTGTATTATGATTAGCTGCAACTTCTCGACGAACCTCCGCTGTTTCATCACTTGCTAAATATTCCAAAATATCTATTGGAACATTAGGATTACGAGCAACGGATTTTCTCACGGAATTATCCCGGTCTGAAGCAAGTTTTTTTAAAACACAAGTAGAAGAATTATAATTAGCCGCTACTTGGAGACGAACAAATGAATTTTTATCTTCAGATAGTTGCTCCAAATAAAATTCAGGTGTTTTCGGACTAGATGCAACTGCACTACGAATGGTTTCATTTACATGAAATATTGCCCATTTATAAAAGAAATCAGGTAATTTATGTTTATGAAAAACCAACTTATTAGACTCATAAATTTCTGTAAAGAAATCAGGTCTTTCCAGTAAAATTAAACTTAATCCAGGATTATGTAAAACTTGAAGTGGAAATTTATCAAATAGTCTCACTAATATATCTGGTGGTGTATTCGGGTTTTTGGCGATCACTTGGCGAACTTCTCGATCTAAACTTTTGGATAACTCTTTAAGACGAATGGCTGAAGTATTAGTATTTAATACCTCCCTCTCTAGAATTGGCTCCATAGTTTTATATTCAAATATTTACCTGCTATTATTTATATTAAAACAACTAAGATTTATAAGTATTGATATTTTGTATGAAAGAAAACACTTCTTAAAAAAAATAATATAAATGAGTAAAAATGCTTTATTTTATCTTGAAAATAAATGATTAATTATTAAAAAGGTGAAGATTATTATTTCTCATCTTATTATTGGTTTTATGTATTGATATATACTATAAGTATAAGATTCCGGTTTGATTATTGGAATTATTCTTAAAGGTAGGGAACAGGGAACAGGGAATAGGGAACAGGTAACAGAAAGTGCATAAATAAATAAGATAGATCGAAAATTTATGAATAAAAAGCTTAGAATTATTGAGTAATTATTTCCGGAAATTCTAGCGCATTAAGTAATGGTAACTTTTGTTGTCATCATCAATACAATTATTTCACTGATATTATTTAGCGCAGCGAATAAAATCTGGCTAATGAAAAAAAAACTGACAATAGTTGCTGATTGTTTTGTTGCAATTGAGATTAGTACAGGTAAATTATTAAGTAAAACACCACGTACTATTTATTTGGGTAAAGATCGTGTTAGTAATCTGCGTTACGAGCACCAATTATTACAACTACGGATCCAACAATTCCAGCAGATTATTAGTTTAATATTTTTGGGAAGACAAATGTGGCGTCGCTATCTGCAATTTTCACCGCTAACCAAAAGCATAGATCGTAGGGAAAGATAATGTAATTAGGGTTTGCTGTAAAAAAATTTTTTAGTTAAAAGCAGATAGAGACGTAGTAGTACTACGTCTCAAAATCTTTTGGGAGACAGGGAATTAGATAATCCCAAAAAATCCCAAAAGTTAAATTAGCTCCGTGCAAATAAATCCTAATAACCAACGACAACTAAATTACTTGTCATAACTACTTTTGATTTCTCTCCCCTGGGACGCTCATAATTTGACAGTGACAGTTTTTACTTCTGTGTAATGCTCTAAACAATATTCGCCTAGTTCACGTCCCATACCTGATTGTTTGAATCCACCGAAAGGTGCAGCAGCATCAAAAATATGATAGCAATTGACCCAGACCGTACCAGCACGAACGTTATTGGCGATCGCATGGGCTTTGGTAATATCTTGGGTCCAGACACCAGCAGCAAGACCGTACATGGTGGTATTTGCTAGCTCAATGACCTCATCGATGTCTTTGAATTTGATAATGCTCATTACCGGACCAAAAATTTCCTCTTGAGCAATTTTCATCTCATTTTTGACATCTGAGAATACTGTAGGTTGAATAAAGAAACCACGATCGCCAACTTGATGACCGCCACATAACATTTTTGCACCTTCGCGCATACCAGATTCAATGTAGCTCATCACTTTATCGAATTGGTCTTTGTCCACTTGCGGACCTTGCTGGGTATTAGAGTCAAATGGATCGCCGACAACACGCTTTTTAGCTTTCTCTACACTAAGTGCAACAAACTCGTCATAACATTTTTCTTCTACGAACAGACGCGAACCTGCATTACAGCACTGTCCTTGGTTGAAGAATAAGCTGTGATGAGCGCCTTCAATTGCTGCATTCATATCTGCATCTGCAAAGACGATATTTGGGCTTTTACCACCAAGTTCTAAAGTTACTCGCTTCAGATTACTTTTAGCTGCAGCTTCCATCACTAAGTGTCCGACCTCAGTAGAACCGGTGAAAGCCAATTTATCCACATCCATGTGGCGAGCGATCGCAGCTCCAGCGGTGGGTCCATATCCCGATAAAATATTAACTACTCCTGGGGGAAAACCAGCTTCAATTATTAATTCCCCGACCCGCAATGCTGAAAGAGGGGTCTGTTCCGCAGTTTTCATCACCACTGTGTTACCAGTACATAAAGCAGGTCCCAATTTCCATGCTTGCATTAGTAATGGAAAATTCCAAGGGATGATTTGACCCACCACACCCACTGGTTCGTGACGAGTGTAGCAGAAATATGGCCCATTAATAGGAATGGTCTTACCTTGTACCTTGTCTGCCCAGCCGGCATAATAACGATAACAACGGATAACTAAGCCCAAGTCGCCGTAGGAAAGTTGTAGGGGCTTACCATTATCTAAAGTTTCCAGTTGCGCTAACTCATCGATATTTTGCTCAATTAAGTCTGCCAACTTGTAAAGTAATTCGCCGCGACGGGTTGCGGACATCTGACGCCATTCTTTACCGTGAAAAGCATTTTTAGCGGCTTCTACAGCCTTATCCACATCTGCTGCATCTGCTTCAGCTACATTGCAGATTACTTCACCTGTCGCAGGGTTAATCGTTTCAAATCTTTTACCACTAACACTTTCTACCCATTCGTTATTTATTAGTAGTTTGGTTGGACCGATTTTCACCCGTTTTTCTGGCCTGGTTGTTGTAACCATATAGTCCTCCAATACTTATTTTTTAAAAGTGTTTTGAACGTATTTATATGCTGGTTCGGTTACATAATACTTCTTGATTTTTTTATCTATATTTAACTTTTTCTTTACATAAGATTTACATTAACCCTATGATGCTAGAAAACCCTTAGTTCCCAGTTGCTAGTTTCTAATTAGATGACGAAATTATTCAAATAAAACTTAACGAAACACTACGGTAATTTGTAGCTTGCAACCCGAATCATTAACTCTCCTTCTTGAGGATTTTTAGTAAAAATGAATGCACCTTCCTTTTTCTCTTTTCTCGATAAAAAATCAATTTCTTGCTGTCCAGTTTGTTCGACTTCACCGTTGAAGCTTAATTCAGCAATTATTTGAACTGAAGCGGCAGTTTTTCCACCTTTATTCAGTATCTTAAAGGGTACATAAAAATGTCCGTTTTCTTTCCGCATAGCTTTTTCCCGAGTAACAATCAGGATTGGGGGTTCTTGTTGTGAGTCTTGAAACCAAGTGAAACCAACCAGGGAAATAACTACTATCAGGAGTGAGGAAGCAACGCTAAAAGTAAGCCACTCAGCAAAAGAACGTTTCTGGAGTTCCCTTGTATCTCGCCCTTTCTCCGTATCAATCATATTGCTAACCTCCCTGCAGCACCACCAATAGTTGTAGGCAATCCCAGCAATAAGGTATATTCTAACCAAACAGTCCAAGGGTCATTCCAAGTTAGTTTTTGAAAGAACCACAACATTGCTGCAGCTGCAATTAAAGATACCAGATAACAAATAATGGTTTCGCTAAATGGTGTTTGGAAAATCCCACGATGCTGTTTGCGCTGTTCTTCAGCAGTAAAACCAGCTTGAAACACTATTCCGTAAGAGATTAATAAGGAAGTGGCAACAATAGATAATAGCCATGGTTCTGAGGTCGCAGCAGCAAGAAAGAGAATTTCATCAGTGGGAGCAATATTAAAACCGATAACTGTAGCGCCAATCAAAGTTCCACTTAAATCTGATAATGTTGCATTCACTTTAATTTTTTTTTGTTTAATTCTGCTCCCTGGGGAATTTTTCCCCTCAGAACTCAAAAGTTGATTTGCTAATGCAACTCCCAAACTAAACGGTACGCTCTCAAAAATAATTTTACCTAAAGCTTCTTTAAGAGCAATTACGGAAGATAATTCTTGGAGTATCAACAATATGAAAGCAGAACAAAATAAACCTATAGCCATCGCTTCTATGGTTTCTGTTATTGCTTCGTAGTGTCGAAAAGCGTTTGTGCGGTGGCGAAAACCTTCAGAACGATTAAGTAAGAACACTACAATAAAAGTTAATGTCAGTGCCAATAACATCATTGCTGGTGTTGCAGACGAGCCGATCCACCATACTTCCATTGTGTAAAGCAAGGGAATTCCAAATAAAAAACCTCCACATATTCCTCGAACTATATCGTTTAGTTCCCGTCTCCAAGGATTTATGGTTCTATTTCGTAGTTGATGCTTCTTCTTACCTGAGGCGTTAGATTTTCCTTGTCGAGAGGTTTTCATCTGCAGTACCGTGCTTTTAGAATAAGCGATCGCCCAATCGACTTCACATCTTTAGATTTTTATAGATTAAATTCTTACGCTACAAAACCAGTATACAAGAAATATGGCTTGGGTTAAGAAAAGGTTATTAAGGAATAACTTTAATTTGAACTCCAGCTTCTAGGTTATAACTCTCTCCAACCGTAAGTATGGCGAAGCAAAAGCACGAAATATATAAAATATTAACCCCCCTGCATATTGCAGAGGGGAACGGAATACGGGGGAGCCAGATCAAGTTTAATCTGTTAGTGGGAAATTGTCGCGGATAAAAAGTGAAATATTCATCCAATAGTAATACCAATTATTTATTCGGATGACAGTTTTCTCAGCCCACCCAAAGTTGTTGAGTAAATCTTACAGATAGACTAGCTAGGATAATTGCAAAAAAACTTAAGCTTAAATACCCCCAACGGGAATAACGAGATAAAAGTATCCCCAATACAAGACTAGTAGAGACAATACCGTAACTCAAGCGACTTAGTGACATAGTGCTTCCAGAAGCAAAAAGTAATCCCAAGCCACACCACCCATATATAACCGTGATCGTACTAAGCTCCTGGCGCAGGTGCCACAATAAATAACTACTACCAATGGTCGCCATAGTATTTACTAAGGGATCTCCAGCTAATAACCAAAGTAAGAAAGTTAAAACAATAATTCCACTACCAACTTTTTCTGTACCCACTTTGGATCGGGAACGCCATAATAAATAACCCAGAGTAATAATCAGTGTAAATAAAATTGGATGCCAAGGATCTTGAATTGACCCATGTTTCCAATTGCTCGTACCTGCAACTATTTGCACTAACATTTTCAACCAACTTTGCCATTCAAATCCTAAAGAATCGCGCCATCCTTTCTGAGCAATGATAAAAGCAAGGGGTTCGCCAAATTGAATGGCACAATAAAGACTATATAGAAGCAAACCAATCGCAGTAGCGAATCCAGCAAAATATGCACCTATTGGTTTACGCTGCTTCCAAGCAGTAATTATAAAAGTTGGAACAAGAGCGATTCCCGTGGGACGAGTTGCTGTAGCCATTGCACCCCACAAAGCAGTCCAGATATATTGCTTGCGATCAAAAGCTTGTAATGCTGCAATGCTAAGAAATAAATAGAGCCCTTCAGTATAAATGACACCTGCAAACATGGAAGCTGGAACCCAAGCTAGAACTGCAATAGTCCAGATTGCTGCTTTAGTGCCATTATGGTGTTTAATCCAGAAGTACAAACAATAACATGCCAAACAAAATGACAAGTTATTCACTAACATTCCAGCAATTTCAAACCGCAAACCCAAAATCATCAATCCCCTTAGCACCAAGGGAAATAGGGGAAAGAAAGCGACATTATGTTCTCCACCGTCGTTAGCAAATTCGTAGCCATTTGTAGCGATATTGTAATAATGTCCGCTGTCCCAAAAATTAAAGACTTCCCAACCAAATTGAGGAGATACACCTCCGGGAGGTGCGGGTAAGTTGGGAGCCACGTACAGCATTATTATCCAAACTAGTAATCGACTACTCAGCCATATTGCACCCGGAAATAAGATGTCATTTGTCCATAGAAATTTTCTGCCAAATAACTGAATTTGCACCATAAACCAATTGCATTATTGGGACATATTTGTAACAATTATTTGTCACAAAGGTAGAAAACATTGGTATCGTATAAAACATTTAATTGTCAAATAAAAAACTAATTGGGGCTTGCTGAATAGTTTAAAAATTGGCGTTGCTGAAACAATATTTATTTTCACGAAATTTATTTTCACGAATGATTTAGAAATGAGAATTTAATAACTTGTAATATCATGTCCGGTAAAACACTTG